>RCUH01000031.1_pt1 | contig 269446 bp, 248 predicted proteins | sample 2166191 | NCBI WGS metagenome assembly RCUH01 (sample SAMN09932848, study PRJNA488358) | compost metagenome | feature: garden; material: soil; isolation source: compost soil in an enriched community after 214 h of incubation | place: Germany: Experimental Botanical Garden Goettingen | collected...
GTGAATGTTCTTGTAGTCTGACATGCATTAGCATCAGTTACTGTTACAGTATAAGTACCTGCAGTGAGTCCTGTAGCGGTAGCCGCAGTACCTCCTGAAGGTGCCCAAGAATAGGTATAGCTTGGCGTTCCTCCTGTTGGTGCTACAGTTGCAGTACCATTGGCGCCACCGAAGCAGCTCACATCAGTCTTACCTCCACCCGTTGCAGCAGATAAAGCTGTAGCAGGCTGGTTGACTGTAACGGTTCTTGTAATCTGGCAACCATTGAAATCGGTTACAGTTACGGTATAGGTTCCAGAAGCCAATCCTGAAGCAGTAGCATTCGTTCCTCCAGATGGGGACCATGAATAGCTATAAGGCGTTGTTCCTCCAGTAGCCGATACGGTTGCTGTTCCGTTAGCACCGCCATTGCAGCTTACGTCTGTTTTTGATATAGTACCTCCCAATGCAGCCGCTGGCTGATTGATGGTGAATGTTCTTGTAGTCTGACATGCATTAGCATCAGTTACTGTTACAGTATAAGTACCTGCAGTGAGTCCTGTAGCGGTAGCCGCAGTACCTCCTGAAGGTGCCCAAGAATAGGTATAGCCTGGCGTTCCTCCTGTTGGAGCTACAGTTGCTGTTCCATTAGAGCCGCCATTGCAGCTCACGTCTGTTTTTCCGCCGCCTGTAGCAGCAGATAAAACTGTAGCAGGCTGATTGACTGTAGTAGTTCTTGTAATCTGGCAACCATTGAAATCGGTTACAGTTACAGTATACGTACCTGAAGTAAGTCCTGAAGCCGTAGCGTTTGTTCCTCCAGATGGGGACCATGAATAGCTATAAGGCGTTGTTCCTCCAGTAACCGATACGGTTGCTGTTCCATTAGAACCGCCGTTGCAGCTTATGTCTGTTTTAGTAATTATTCCGCCAAGTGCAGTTGCTGGCTGATTGACAGTCACAGTTCTTGTAATCTGGCAACCATTGAAATCAGTTACAGTTACGGTATAAGTTCCTGCTGCCAATCCTGTTGCGGTAGCATTAGTTCCTCCAGATGGAGCCCATGAGTAAGAATATGGAGTTGTTCCTCCGGTCACAGATACTGTTGCCGTTCCGTTAGAACCGCCGTTGCAGCTTACGTCTGTTTTAGTAGCCGTTCCGCCTAGTGCGGCCGCCGACACGTTACTTACCGTTGGAGAAACTGTACCAGTACAACCATTGGCATCCGTAATGGTTACCGTATAGGTTCCTGCTGCCAATCCGGTGCGGTCTTCGGTAGTAATACCGCCGCCCCAGTTAAAGGTATAAGGACCTACACCTCCAGTTGGTGTCAGGTTGATAGCTCCAGTAGAGTTACCAAAACAAGCAATATTGGTCACTACAGTAACTGCAGATACAGCTGCTGCTGGTTGGGTTATCACAATGCCAGAAACGGTACCTGTACAGCCGTTAGCATCAGTAATGGTTACCGAATAGGTTCCTGCTGTTAATGTAGTACGGTCTTCGGTAGTGACACCGCCGCCCCAGTTAAAAGTATAAGGGCCTACTCCGCCTGTTGGCGTAAGGTTGATAGCACCTGTATTGCCTCCAAAACAAGCTACGTTGGTTACTACTACAGTTCCAGATACGGCTGCTGCTGGCTGGCCTACTGTAATACCAGAAACGGTACCAGTACAGCCGTTGGCGTCAGTAATGGTTACTGAGTAAGTACCTGCCGTCAACAATACACGGTCTTCGGTAGTAGCACCGCCAACCCAGTTAAAGGTATAAGGGCCTACACCGCCTGTTGGCGTAAGGTTGATAGCGCCTGTATTGCCTCCAAAGCAAGCAACGTTGGTTACTACTGTAGTTCCAGATATTGCTGCTGCCGGCTGGCCTACTGCAATGTTGCTAATTGTACGTGTACAGCTATTCGCATCGGTAATGGTTACCGAATAGGTTCCTGCTGTCAATCCGGTACGGTCTTCGGTAGTAATACCGCCGCCCCAGTTAAAGGTATAAGGACCAACTCCGCCTGATGGCGTAAGGTTGATAGCGCCTGTATTGCCTCCAAAGCAAGCAATGTTGGTTACTACTGTACTTCCATTAAGTACTGGAGGTTGTGTTATTGTAAATGATCTTGTAGCCGTACATCCGATATTGTCGGTAACGGTAACAGTGTAAACTCCTACTGCTAAACCAGCAGCAGTAGCATTAGTTCCTCCAGATGGAGCCCAAGAATAGGTATATGGACCTGTACCTCCTGTAGGAGCTACTGTAGCCGTTCCGTTATTGCCACCATTACAGCTTACTGTTGTGAAACTTCCTGATGTTAGTACAATGGCTGGGTTTACGTTTACTGTGATTGATGCACATGATCCTGGCGTCACACAGCCGCCTTCACCACGAACATAATAAGTAGTCGTTACTGTCGGGCTTACTGTAAAAGATCCAGTAGAAGTAGAAGTAACTGGTGTTCCGCCACATGATCCAGAATAGACATGCCAAGCGGTAGCACTGTTCAACGTTCCAGTAATTGTAATCGTTCTGCTAGAACCGTTGCAAAGTGTCGCAGTAGATGCTGTCAATGTAGGAACCGTCGGGCTCGTACAATTAATGCATGTTACTGAAGGTGTCGGATAGCCAGATGGCGTAATAGTATACGCAGGCGTGGCGATACTTATCCAGTTTGCTGGATTGTTAATCGCCGCACGAAGCGCAATAGAAGTTCCGGTTAGTGTTCCGTTGTATTTTGCATTTGCTACTTCTGGCCCTGGTGCCGGAAATAATGAAATACAGTCTACTCCGTTTGTCAGGCCTGTTGGGACTGCAGAATCTGAAGTTGCCCAGTTCATGCTGCTTGCTGATGGTGGGTTCCATGTAGTTACAGGGTCGTACTTTGTCGAATTGTAATCGGCATGGATAGCTGCAATAAAAATAGGCGAAGCAGGAGCTACGCCAGACGTTGACTGATAGGCAATCATCTGATCACCTCCAGAAAGGTTAAAACCAGTACCCTGAGCAAAAGTAACAGCTCCGCCTCCGGTTACTGTAAGTACGTCTGCAGAAGTTTCTACAACCGAAATAATCTTCCCGCAGGTAATTCCGGCTGGAATTACAAAGGACAGATGTGGTTCGCCGTTTCCGGCCATCCATTCGTCTCCGTCCCATCCTTGTTCCGTGAGATAGAGCGTCTCACCGGCAGGCAGGTCGTTCAGCGCAATAAATGCGAAGCCGTCTGGACCGCTGGTGTTGTAGCCTATAAAGGCGATATCGCCTTTTTGCATTGTCTGTGCTTCCGACTTGACTCCGGTCAGGAGGCAAATCATGAAAAACAGGCAGGCTTTAAAAAAAGTAAAGTTTGTTTTCATATGGTTAATTTAAGGTTTAATGACATAAATAAGCGTTATGCCAGCCGCCAGCCGCTATCGGCGTGCTGTCTGACATGATTTTTTGGATAAATTCTCCGTTGTTTTTCAAGACGGCTTCGATCTGTGTTTCGTCTTCTGTCATCTTGAAAATATAGTGGTCAAAACGGGTCCTGTTTGTATCAGAATGAAACTCCATTTTTCCTCTTGGGCCTTCAGGAGCATCTTCCATTCTTTCTATCAGCCTATCCAAAGCAGGAATGCCGTCGGAGTCTCTAAGCAGCGACTCGACTATGAGTCCTGATTCGTATCCGAGCATGCTGAAAACGCTAGGTTTTTCATGGAGAATGGCTTTGTATTTTTCTATGAACAGGGTGTTTTTCTTGTTTTTAAGATTTTCTGACCAAGGGGCTACAACCAAAATATCGCCTTCAAAAGCGTCTTTGTATTCTTGTCTTATCCTGTCGCTTATCGAAAATGAGGTAAAATAGAAGGGGTAGCTTTGCGCTAGCTTGTTTTTTATAAGATAAGAAGCATGTTCTTCGGCATAGATGCCGCTGTGAAAAGCAAAAATGGCTTCCGGTTTTAAAGGAGCCAACGTTTCTTGCATGCAGTCTGCTTCATTTTCTCTTGGATTCAGGGGGGTGATATAATGTCCTGAAAATTCTGAATTGTTTTGATACAGGCCAATCTCTACGGCTTGATTGATGCCGTAGCCAGAGTCATAGTAAGAAGAAGAGGTCGCAATGTTCTTGTAGTTCTGGGCTAAGTACTGTCCCAAATAATAAGAAGACTCCGCTATGCCAAATGAATTGACATACACGCCTCGTTTTTTTTGTAGGGCATAAGGAAGATTAGAGCCGATGTCTGTGGCTAACAGAAAAAGATTATGGCTAGAAGCATATTCATATACGCTAGCGATGTTGCGGTGTCCAAAAAAGCCAATGAAAATCGTGATGTCTTCCTGAAAGGATAGCTTTTGCATCTTGTCGATAATCATCTTTTCATCTGCTCCTATACCGATGCTTTCAATAAAAAATTTGACATTCAAGCCATTTAGCTTGATGCCACGCATAAAATCCCGGTCAAGGAAAGGATATTGCTTTGATTGGGGCAGCAACATTCCGATTTTTATTTCAGAAGTCATGTTTATAAAATAAAGGGGGATTTGATCCCCCTATTAAAATTAGTTTCTTGAAGGAAAGATTCCTACAAGCGCAATGCTCGTATAGATACCAAGAAATGGATTACGTATTCCAAAAGGCTGGCTGCCACCTGCAATGCTAGTAGAACCGCTGATAGCCGAATGAACGCCTCCCAAAGTAGCAGTTCCGCTTGGAGACTCTCTGTAGATTTCTGGCATACTGCCTGAATCACCTAAGCCGTTAGCGCCACTGTCTACCGTGTTACTTGCGCTAGTGCTGTTGGTAGCCGTTATAACAGTAGTTACATTTGCCATTCCGTTAACCAATGCGTGGGCGTGCATAGGCATATTGCCTTGTGTCAAAGTCATGCTTTCAACTCCTCCCACTTCTCCCCAAGAAATATTGGATAAGCCAGGTCCAGTACCAGGATGTACTACAGACCTTCCTCTCAAATCAGGAAGTGCAAAAGTTGTTTGCCCGTTTCCGCCATAGGTAGTTCCTAAAAGAGAAAACAAAGCTGTGTTTGAAGCGATTGACATAAGTTGGCCATCACAGAAAGCCCATCCTCTAGGAGGGAAGCTAAATCCAAATGTCTGAATCTGACCGATAAAAGGTTCGTCCATGTTTTAAAAGTTTTAAGTTAAAATGTTTATTGTTTGTTTAGTTTTAAATCAATTGTGAGGAGGGAATTTTTGCACTGAAAAGCAGATTTTTCTTTCATCTGCCAGTCTTCTTGCATTTCATGAGGGTGTTGAAACGCAGCTATGTCGCATTTTATCCTCTTTTTTAAGAAGGATAAGGAGCGAAAGACCATAAAAATGCTTCGTGCAATTGCTAGTGAGGGAGTTTCTTGGACAGCAAGAGTATACATAACAAAAGATTTAGCAGGTTAGTTGGGACTTTACTCTTCGAATGCTTTGTTTTTCGACTTTCCAAAATTGCGATTTTTAGAAATCGCATACAATACCACAATTTTGGTATATTTTTGCCTCACCTAATTTAGTGAGGTGATTTTGAGTGTTTTTTTGTACTAATTTTAGTATAGAAACAGGCGTAGCAAGGCATTTGCCTATCGAATGACTGTCTTTATGTTCACATTTTGTGAAGTCAAAAAGGGCGTAAAGAAAAGGGCAGGGATTTAAAAAGAAGCCTAATTTTTATAGAAGCTATTTTATTTCGATTCTTTTTGCTACATCTATCGATTTCGATATTCTGAAATCATAGAGGTGAATTAAGAATGCTAATCCAATTGTATTTTATTATTGGGAAAGAGAAAAATATTTCCTGTAGGAAGTAATAAATCCGAAAATCTTAGTAGGAGTGGCTTCTTTTCTTATAATCGGGATGATTCACAAAATTGTTTATTAGTTGTCGGAAGCGCTATCAGTGTTTTTGCCGAATTCTATTTTGGCGTCAATTATCTTTTTCAAGAAATCTTTGTCGTTTCTTAAGTCTTCCACTTCGCGTTCCAATATCTCGATTGTCTGGTTTTTGGCATCCACAACGCTGCCTTTGTTGATAAGGAACTCGCTTTCAGGTTCTTTTAGCGTATGGTTGTCAGGCTGAAGGAAGTCATTTTCATAAATAGTGCCTTTTATAAAATAATAAACAGAAACATTTACCGCTTTCGAAATCTCAATCAAGAAATCTAAAGTGATTTCTTTCGATTTGAAACGGTTTTGCAGGTTTTGGGGAGAAATGTCTAATCTTTTTGCAACTTCATTTAGTTGTATGTCAAGTAATTGCAACTTTTTCTTTAAAATTTTCCCGTCCATATGAAAATAAATTTGTTTATTATAAATAAATATGTTTACTTTGTGACATATAATAGACATATCAGCTATTATTGTGATAAAACGCAAGAACCAATATAGAAAAATATGACATACGATGGCATATTTAATAAACTTGCCATGGCTTTGCGTTTCTGCCAAAAACGTAAAGTTATTGTTTTTTTCGTATCTGCAATAGGCAAAAACTAAAAAAAATACCCTGATTTCTGAAGGCTATCAGACGGTGCGTTTTTTTAATAGCAGTGCGGACGCATTTTCTATGCAGTCGCTTATTTATTCTTGACTATAAATTTCTTACATTGCAGGAGCTATTAACCCCTAAATGAGTTCCTTATGAAGATAATTTTACTTTCTTCTCTTGTGTTTCTTTCGCTGTGCACGGCATCAAAAGCCCAAAATTTTACGTTGAAACCCACTCCTGATATAGTAGGGCTCCAATATAGTTCTATTGATTTTGCAGATATCGACGGCGATGGCGATCTTGATCTTTTTACTGGAGGCGCCGATCCAAGCTACATACTAACGTCAAGGATGTATAAAAATGACGGCAGTGGGAATTTTACGCTATCAGATGGAACTACTTTTATCAAGATCCGTGAAGGCGCTGCGGCTTTCGGAGACGTAAATGGCGATAATTTTCCAGATTTGGTTGTTGCTGGTAATACGCCGGGTCCGACAACCAAGCTGTATATCAACAATGGTTCTGGAAACTATAGCCTTTCAACGGTAGAATTTACGCAGAGCACCTATGGCGCTTTGGATTTTGGCGATATCGATAATGACGGTGATAATGATTTGGTAGTTACAGGTTTTTCTACCAGCTTCTATGGCATTACGGAATTGTATAAAAATGATGGCAATGGCAATTTTACGCTACTTACTGCGGCCCAGAGCGGCTTTACCGCACCGGGTGTTTTTAGAAGTTCTGTAGTTCTGGAAGACTTTGATGGCGACGGCTTTCTTGATGTTTTTGTCACCGGAAATACCTCAAACAATATACTCGTGAACACTTTGTATAAGAATAACGGAAATGGCAGTTTTACAATACGGGCCACGCCGATATCGCCTATACAGACAGGTTCTGTTTCAGCAGGAGATTTTGATAATGATGGTGACAAAGATCTGCTTGTTGTAGGTGCTGATGCTGTAAGCGCGAAAGTGGCGCTTTTGTATAGCAATGACGGCAATGGCAACTTTACGCTGGTTCCTGACGTTCCTTTTATAGGCGCGCAATATGGAAGAAGTGTTTTTGCCGATGTGAACAATGACGGCTATCCCGATGTTTTTATCTCAGGCTACAGGAATCCGAATAGGAGGGCCGATTTGTATATGAATAATGGCGCTTCGGGAGGATTTACTCCAGCGACAGTTCCTTTTCAAGGATTGAATAATGCCGATGTGGCATTTGCCGATGTGGATGGCGATACTGATTTGGACTTTTTGCTCACCGGACTGTCTGAAGCTGGAACGATATCAAAGCTTTTTCTTAACGAGCTTTTTCTGGGTACAGAAAATCCGGAAGCAAAAAATATCCGCTTTTATCCAAATCCAGTTGCGGCATCGCTTTATTTGACGCTGCCTTCAGGAGTACAAGCGCTGAAGGCTGATGTGTATTCGCTTTTCGGACAGCTTGTATATTCAGAAGATTTTGCAGACGGCACCAATCCAGTCGTACACTTTGACGCTCTTGCTGCGGGAGTCTACCTGATGAAGGTAACGACCGATTCGGGAACACAGGTACAGCGCATCGTGAAATCATGACAATGCCAGAAAAGAATAATAGTATCTTAATGATTTAGTCATCCTAAATTAATATTTTTATATCTATTTTGATACTATATGATTCTGGAAACCAAGAGCAAAGAAGCTGGCTTAAAGCCTAATTTTTTTGACAGAGATGTCAGCTGGCTGTCGTTTAACGAAAGAGTGCTTCATGAAGCGGCGGCCGCTGATGTGCCGCTTTTTGAAAGGATAAAGTTTCTTTCTATCTACTCTTCTAATCTCGACGAATTTTACCGAGTGAGGATACCGTCACTGATGGCACTGAAGAAAATTTCTAAAAGCGAAGCCGAAAATGGTTTTGCCTACCAGCATATCTTGGACAAGATCCAGCATATCGTAGATGACCAGCAGCATGTTTTTGGAACTATAATATCAGAAAAAATACTTCCTGCTCTTAAGAAAGAAAAATTCCATCTGCTCTATAACGAGCCTATTCCAGATACTATTCACGAAGAAATTACCCATTATTTTTTTACGGAAGTGCTGGCGTTTATACAAGTTGTTGACATGTCGGCTAAAGAAATAGATTTCTTTCCAGAAAATAATAAACTGTATAAGCTTGTCGCGATAGAAGAAGGAGCCGACTCGTACAAGCTGTTTATATTAAATATTCCTTCAGACGATTTGCCGCGCTTTTTTTCTGTAAAAAAAGGAACCAAAAACTATATTCTCTTTTTAGATGATATCATAAAATTCGGACTCTCGCTTATCTTTAAAGATCAAAAACTGCTAGCAGATTATAATTTCAAGATTACTCGCGATGCGGCCTTGGAACTCGATGACGAATATGATGAAGCCATGGCCGAAAAAATGGAGAAAAAGATTGCCAAGCGCGATTATAGCTTTGCGACCCGTTTTTTGTTTGATTACAGGATGCCGCCGCCATTTTTGCAATCGCTGATTGATGCTTTTAAGCTAAAAGATGCTACTGTTGTCTTGGGCGGATGTTATCACAATCTGAAAGATCTGGCTTCATTGCCTTTGAAAAAAGAGAGCCTGTCGTATCCTAAAATAACGCCGATTTCTACAGCCGTGCCTTTAGGAAAAAATCTTTTTGAGGTTGTTGCAGAAAAAGACATGCTGTTTCACGTGCCTTATCAGTCGTATGACGGCGTACTGCGTTTTTTCAATGAAGCATCTATAAACCAAGATGTCGAAGAAGTGTATGTAACGCTGTATCGCGTGGCCAGCGATTCGAAAATTGCCAATGCTTTAATCAGTGCCGCAAAAAACGGCAAGAAAGTTACGGTTGTGGTGGAATTAAAAGCAAGGTTTGATGAAGCCAACAATATAAAATGGTCTAAGCAGTTGAAAAAAGCAGGAGTGAAGATCGTCTATAGCATTCCGTCGCTAAAAGTACACGCCAAGATAGCGCTCGTTAAGTTCAAGAAACAGAGCAAACTAGCTCCTATAGGTTTGTTTGCGACTGGCAACCTGAATGAAAACACGGCACGATTTTATACGGACCATATCTTGATGACCGCCCATAAAGAAATGCTGAAGGACTTGGAGAAAGCCTTCCATTTACTGGCAACCATTAAGAAAAATCCCAAGAAATATAAGATTGACTTCAAGCACCTGCTGGTAGCCAAATTCAACTTGAGAGAGAAGTTTATTGCTTTAATTGACAACGAAATCCAGAATCATAAAAAAGGCTTGAGTTCCGGAATAACAATCAAGCTGAACAATCTGGAAGAGAAGAGTCTGATTGAAAAATTATACGAAGCGTCTAAATCAGGAGTAAAAATTCAATTAATTGTCAGGGGAATATGCTGTCTTGTTCCAGGAATTCCGGGCATGAGCGAAACAATTTCCGTAAGGCGAATTGTGGACAGGAATCTGGAACATGGAAGGATTTTTGTGTTTGATAATAATGGCGATCCATTGATTTATATGGGTTCTGCGGATTGGATGAATCGAAATATTTATAATAGGATAGAAGTCTGCTTCCCGATTTATGATCCAAATTTAAAAAAGGAATTATTGGATATTTTGGACTTTCAGCTTGAAGATAACGTCAAAGCGGTATGGATCGGTTCAGCGCTTCAAAATATTCCAGTTAGAAATGATAAGATATTAGTACGTTCGCAGGAAAAAATCTATGAATACTTGTCTGAAAAAGCTTGATGGGCTATCAAGTTTCAATGCAGAGAAAATCGTTATGGTTCTGCCTTTCCAAATGAATTAAAAATACTCCTATTTTAGTTTCGTCAGGATTTCTTTGGAAGCCAATTTATAAGCAGCCGAATGATTCGGATAGTCTTGTTGCAAAATAACTTTCAGCTCCGGATAAACCCAGTCTTTCACTTTTCCAAAATAATAAAGCGCTCTCATGGCATAGGCTTTTGTTGCTACTTTTTGGTCGGTAATGAGCCAATCGAAGCAAGATTCGATCATGAGTTCGAGCTGATTGTCTGTCAGAAAGACTTCTCCTGATTTTAGCTTTTTGAGATGGCGGCTCGCCGAAAAAAGACAAATTTTTGAAACGGAACGAAGTGCGCCGTCATGTGAATAAGAAGAAAGCGTCTTACAGAAGACATCCAGATAAGAAGAAAGCCAGTCGATGTTTTTTTCAAAAACCAGTTCCGAAACCCAGCAGGCTTTGTGGTGACTCCTGTCCTTTATATTGAAGAATACGCCCATAAGATACTGTAACAGATCTGGGTTTTCGCAAACTTCGTTTGACAAAGATTCCCGACTTGGGCGATGCGCTGTACTTTTTTCTAATTTTTGGATAAAATCAGAATTCATTTATGCTGTTATTTTGAGCTACTTGGCGTAAAAGTATTAAAATAATTATATTCTAAAAGCTATTTTTTAAAGGCTACTCTCCAAATGGTATTGCCGCTGTCGTCATTTACTAAAAGCGATCCGTCGTTCATGACGGTTACGGCAACAGGACGTCCGTAGACTTCTGCCTTTTTCTCATCGGCTATAAATCCGGTCAGGAAATCTATCGGTTTTCCAGAAGGTTTTCCATTTTTAAAAGGGACAAAAAGAACCTTGTACCCGCTTAATATCGAACGATTCCAGGAACCGTGCTGTCCGACAAAAGCGCCATTTCTATACTCGGCAGGAAATGCTTGTTTGTCGTAAAATGCTAACCCAAGCGATGCCGTGTGCGTACCTACAGGAACGTCTGGAACAAGGGCTTTGGCTACAAGTTCTTTGCCTTGGCCTTTCATTCGAGGATCTTCAATCTGTCCGTAATACGAATAGGGCCAGCCATAAAATCCTCCTCTTTTAACGCTGGTGATATAATCAGGAACGAGTTCGTCGCCTAAGTCATCACGCTCGTTTACGGCTGTCCAAAGCTCGTTGTTTGAAGGATTCCAGTCCATCCCGACAGGATTCCTCAATCCGCTGGCATAGATTTTTTCTCCCGTACCATCTGGATTTATTTCAAGTATGTTGGCGCGCCTTTTTTCTACTTCCATGCCATGCTCGGCATTGTTGCTAGCCGATCCTACAGAAACATATATTTTTGATCCATCCGGACTAGCCAAAAGGTTTCTTGTCCAATGATTGTTGTAGCCTCCGGCAGGAAGCTCCAAAATCTTCTCTCCGCTTCCTTGGAGTTTCAGGTCGCCTTGTTTGTATGGAAAACGGTATAATCCATCGGTATTGGCGATATAAAAATAATTGACTAGGATGAGCATTCCGAAAGGCATATTCAGGCCTTCCTTAAAGATTTCTCTAGTTTCAAAAACACCATCATTGTCCTTGTCTCGAAAAACTGTAACCTGATTGGCGCTTTTAAAAGTACTGCTTTCCACTACAAAAATGTCATTATTTGGAGCAATGTAGGTCCAGCGCGGGTTCTTGAGACCGTCTGCAAATTTAGTGACTACAAAGCCTTCAGGGGCTTTGGGTGTGACTCCGGCAGGCCATTCTTTCATCTGGCTTCTCTTGGTAACAGATTCAGAAGAATAGGGGGCAGGAAGCGTAAGGTCGCCGATAGCAGTTTTTACGACAACATCGCCTTGTTTTGAGGCCTGTTTTTTTTCTTGTTTTGAAACCTGTCCATTACAAGATAGGAAAGAAAAAGCGATGCTTGTTATTAGGAGTGAAATTCTCGTTTTCATAGTTGGAAAAGTTTTAGCGGTTCTTTTTTCGGAGCTTGAATTTACTGATTTTAAATTTTTTATCCTCTGGACCTGCAGAATATTAAATATTATTTAACAAAAATAAAATTGTAATAAAACTGAAATAAATTGTAAAATAGCTGGATTCTATTTTAGTATATTTGCAACTTATTATTTAACAATATAATTGTGATACAGCTTCACGACAAACATTTTGTTCCTTTCATCAGCGCAAAGGAAATTGATGCTGCCATAGCCAAGATGGCGCAGGAAGTGGCAGAAGACCTAGACGAAGAGATACCCCTGTTTGTGGGCGTTTTGAACGGCGCCTTTATGGTTGTTTCAGACTTCATGAAACACTATCCAAAAGCTTGCGAAGTGAGCTTTGTGAAATTAGCCTCCTATGAAGGCATTTCTACAACCAATGAAGTAAAAAAACTCATTGGACTTAATCAAGATTTATCGGGAAGAACCGTTGTCGTGATAGAAGATATTGTCGACACGGGAAATACTTTGGTCGAACTGAAAGCCATGTTTGAAGCGCAAAATGTAAAGCAGCTCAAAATCGCTACTTTGTTTTTAAAACCCGAAGCGTATAAAAAAGATATAAAAATTGATTATATTGGTATTGAAATTCCGAACAGATTCATCGTTGGGTTTGGTTTGGATTATGACGGACTGGGAAGAAACATTCCGGAAGTATACCAATTGAAAGAATAATAAAATCTAAAGATTACAACATTTTGGATTGAAAAATCCTGGCATATAATAACTCACAACTAACACAATGATTAATATCGTATTATTTGGAAAGCCTGGGGCAGGAAAAGGAACACAGGCCGAATTCTTAAAAGGGAAATACAATCTGACCCATCTTTCAACGGGTGATATTTTTAGATTTAATATTAAAAATGAAACGGAACTTGGCAAATTGGCGAAGACCTATATGGACAAAGGTGATTTAGTTCCAGACGAAGTAACAATACAGATGCTTCAAAGCGAGGTTGATAAAAACCCAGAATCTAGAGGGTTTCTTTTTGACGGATTTCCAAGAACTTTGTCGCAAGCAGAAGCTTTAGATAAATTTTTGGAGTCTAAAGACGAAAAAATTACGGCAACGGTTGCTTTAGAAGCCAATGATGAGATATTGGTAAAAAGACTTTTGGAAAGAGGAAAAACATCAGGTAGACCTGATGACCAAGATGAAGAAAAAATCAGGAACCGTTATCAAGAATACAACGAAAAAACAGCTCCATTAATGGACTATTATAAAGCACAAAATAAATTTCATGCTGTGGACGGAATTGGCTCCATAGAAGAAATTACACATCGATTAAGTACTGTAATCGATAGCCTTTAACTTAATTTATAAATCTTGGAAATAGCTATAATTTTCTTTTTAATCCTTTTGAATGGTGTTTTTTCGATGTCGGAAATCGCATTGATATCAGCGCGAAAAAACAGATTGGAAACTTCTGCAAAAAAGGGGAATACGAGCGCTAAAACCGCACTGGATTTGGCCAATTCACCAAACAAATTTTTGTCGACTGTTCAAATCGGAATCACATTAATCGGAATCTTAACAGGTATTTATTCAGGTGATAAAGTCACTGATGATGTAAAGATTTTCTTAGACCAGTTTGAAGTCCTTCAACCGTATTCTGCCAATCTTTCTGTTGGAATTGTAGTTGTTGTACTGACTTTCTTCTCATTGGTATTGGGCGAATTGCTTCCAAAAAGGATAGGATTGAATTATCCAGAGTCTATCGCTAAAACGGTGGCCTTGCCGATGAAAATAATTTCGGTTATCACGGCTCCGTTTATCTGGCTTTTGACCATTTCTACAGAATCGTTACTAAAATTATTCCGAATCAGGCCTACTGCCGATGGAAAAGTAACCGAGGAAGAAATCAAGGCCATTATCAAAGAAGGAACTGAGGTCGGCGAAGTACAAGAAATCGAGCAAGATATCGTGGAACGTGTTTTCCACATTGGTGACAGAAAGGTAAACTCCTTGATGACCCACAGGAAATCGGTTGATTATCTTTCTTTAGAAGATGATTTCGCTACGTTAAAGCAAAAAGTTTTAGACGAAATCCACTCCGTTTATCCGGTATGTGAAGAAAGTTTAGATGAAGTAGTAGGGGTTGTATTGCTTAAGGATTTGTTCGCCAAATTTGAAAACGGCAACTTCAATCTAAGAGAAATAATGAAGGAACCGGTTTATCTGATCGAGCACACTTCGGCTTATAAAGCGTTGGATATTTTCAAGAAGACCAAAGTACATTATGCTATCGTGACCGACGAGTACGGAATCACGCAAGGGATGATTACCTTAAATGATATCTTGGAAGCTCTAGTTGGCGATGCTTCTGATTTTTATCATGAAGAATTCCAGCTTGTGGCTAGAGAAGATGGAACTTGGTTAGTGGACGGACATTATTCGCTTCACGACTTTTTGACCTATTTTGATCTGGACGAGCTTATCAATGATTATGAAGTTACGACAGTGAGCGGCTTGATCATGACAGAGCTTTCGTATATTCCGAAACAAGGCGAAAAACTAATCTGGAACCTATTCGAACTAGAAGTTATAGATATGGACGGCGTTAAAATCGACAAGGTTTTGGTACGTTCGCTAAAAGAATAAATAAAAAGAAACAGTATAGAGTTTAAGGTTTAAAGTCAGCAGAATACTGTTGCTTTAAACCTTAAAATTTACACTTTAAACAAAGAAAATGACAGAGGGAAATTTTGTGGATTACGTTAAGATTTATGTTTCTTCCGGAAAAGGAGGGAAAGGATCGACGCATTTGCATAGAGAGAAATTTATTGAAAAAGGCGGTCCGGATGGTGGTGACGGCGGACGCGGAGGACACGTATATTTAGTGGGAAACAAAGGGCTTTGGACGTTGTTTCACTTAAAGTTTGCAAAACACGTTAAAGCTGGTCACGGCGGTGATGGTGGAAGCGCTAGAAGCACGGGTGCTGATGGAGAAGATAAATTTATCGAAGTTCCGTTAGGAACTGTTGTCCGTGATAAAGAAACCAACGAAATTTTATTTGAGATTACCGAACACGGCGAGAAAAAAATTGTTGCAAAAGGAGGAAAAGGAGGTCTAGGAAACTGGCACTTTAGAAGTTCTACCAACCAGACACCAAGATATTCCCAGCCTGGAATGCCAGCCAACGAAATTGACGTAATCTTAGAACTTAAAGTTCTGGCTGATGTCGGTTTGGTAGGTTTTCCAAATGCAGGAAAATCGACTTTGCTGTCGGTACTGACTTCGGCTAAGCCAAAAATTGCCGACTATCCGTTTACGACATTAAAGCCAAATTTAGGAATTGTAGCCTACAGAGATTTTCAATCGTTTGTAATGGCCGATATTCCGGGTATTATTGAAGGCGCTGCAGAAGGAAAAGGACTCGGGCATTATTTCTTGAGACATATCGAAAGAAATTCAGTCCTATTATTTTTGATTCCGGCAGATGCCGACGATATCAAAAAAGAATATGAAATCCTTTTGGATGAATTACGTCGCTACAATCCAGAGATTTTAGATAAGGAAAGATTTATCGTGATTTCAAAATCAGACATGCTCGATGAGGAGCTGAAAGCCGAAATGAAAGCACAGCTAGATAAAGAGTTCAAAGGATTAAAATACCATTTCATCTCTTCGATAGCCAATCAAGGCTTGCTAGAATTGAAAGACAAACTTTGGGAAATGCTGAATTCTGAAGAAAATCAAATTCAGGCTACTCCAGAAGCATAAAAAAAAGCGACTCATTGAGTCGCTTTTTTTATATTTTGTTTTCATCAATTCGTTTGAAAAATTCATCACTATAGATAGCGCCTATCGGCAGCATCTGACTGTAATTTTCTAGAGATTATTAATCAAATGTAAATTATTCGTTATTTTTGCGTGAATATATTTTGAGTCCCCCACCCGTTCTTCTGATACCGCCAGAATTGATGCTGTATAAGCCTCATCTTCAGAAGGACACAATGGTTAGATTTTATGAAAATCAACTGGAAAAATGATTTTACTGTCATGGCATTGCGGCTTTTGGTCGTGTATGTCGCTTTTATGCTCGGAAGATTACTCTTTTATTATTTTAATGATGACCTGATCGATCCGATCCGTGGAAAAGATATCATTTCACTGCTCAGGGGAAGCCTGATGTTTGATACGGTTTCGATATTGTATCTGAACCTTCCGTTTATTTTTTTATCGTTAGTGCCTTTTCGATTTAGAGAAAAAGCAAATTACCAAAAGAAACTTTTTTGGGTTTATATGGGCTTGAACAGTCTTGGACTGTTAGTCAATTTTGCAGACGTATTTTACTATCCATACAAACAATCTAGGCTGGTTTTAGGCGACTTGTTTCTGGTAAAAGAAGATAGTTTTTCGCTTCTTATAATCGATTTCATAGCCGATTATTGGTATGGCTTTATTTTCTATTTCATTATCCTTGGATTGCTCAGCGTGGGCTATAAGCTTATCGGAAACGGAAAATCGGTACTGAAGAATAATCGCGATTACTATCTTGTCAATTCGGCTTATTTGGGCGTAATGGTTTTCTTGACCGTGTTTTTTGTCAGGGGAGCAAGTCTTTCTAAAGCTTCATTTCCGATTTCTATGAGCGACGCTTTTCTTTATACGGATAATGCTTCTCATACTTCTTTGATATTAAGCAATCCTTTTTGCCTTTTCCGTACTATCGGCAAATCCAAGAAAGTCCCGAAACTTGAATATTTTGATAAACGAACTGCCGCGGCTTATTTGCCGACCACACACAAGCCTTCATCTTCGAATATGTTTTCCATCGACAAGAAAACAAATGTCTTTATAATAATTTTGGAAAGTTTTGGAAAGGCGCATATCAAGAGTCTTTCGGACCAGTTCAAGCCTAAACAGCCAACAAATACTCCTTTTTTGGATTCGCTTTTTAATGAAGGCTATCTTTTTACGAATGCGTACCAGAACGGCTACCGTTCTATGGATGCCCTGCCTGCTATTTGGGCTTCCATCCCGACATTTAAGGAACCGTTTTTGTCATTGCCGAACTCGGTTGCAGATTATTATGCGCTTCCGGCTTGTATGAACGAAATGGGCTATCACACAGCATTCATGCATGGCGCTGTGAAGGAATCGATGGGCTTTGTTTCATTTGGAAAAAATCTTGACATTAAAGAATTCCAATCGAGAGAAGAATATGAAGAGGAAAGAGGCGATGATGATTTTGATGGCAAATGGGGAATCTGGGATCATAAATTCTGGCCTTTCGTGCATGAAAAGGTCAACCAGATGCCAAAGCCTTTTTTTACGACTGTTTTTACTTTGTCGTCTCACCATCCGTTTAGCATTCCAAAAGGATTTGAAAACAAATTCTCCGAAGGAACGCTTCCGATACATCGTGCCATAAAGTATTCGGATTATGCACTCAAGACCTTTTTTGAAAGTATCAGGAATGAGCCATGGTTCAAGAATACCTTGTTTATCATTACGGCCGATCATGCATCAGGAGCAGATTCGCCAAAGTTTTTGAAACCGCCGTATGATTACTCGATTCCGATTTTGTTTTATCATCCGGGCAAAAACTTCAGAGCAACAGATGACAAAATCATGCAGCATATTGACATCATGCCAACGCTTTTAGGAATGCTTGATTACCACAAGCCTTATTTTGCTTTTGGAAAGAATCATTTTGATACCGAAGCTCAAAAGGATCATTTTGCTATCAATTTTTCAAATAGTGCTTTTAACTGCACGACAGATTCGCATTATTATCAGTTTAATGAAAAGGACGTACTGGTCAAGGCAGATTATAGAAAAGATCCGCTATGGAAAAACAACCTTATTAAAAAGAAGACGGCAGAAGACGAAAAAGACATCAAGTATTTTAAGGCGTTCATCCAACAATACTATTTCCACTTGGGCGAAAGGAATTTCCTGCCTGAAAAAGCCGCCAAGAGAACCAAGGAGTTTGCGGATCTGTATAAGTAAGATCAGGAAGCAAATTTCTCTAGGGATAAGTCTAAAGTAAAAGTTAAAAATTGCGATAACGATTTAGTTTTCTCCTTGATTATAGGCCTAAAATTGTAAAATGAAGTATATTCGCATCGCGAAAATATATATGTTTGCGGTCAAAAATGTAACAAAAATGCATTTTTAAAGACTACTAGCATATATCTATTAAACTTTAAATACTATTCAATGAAAAAAATTATTTTATCCTTAATTACGGCGATACTGCTTGTTCCGACAACGGTAAAGGCCGACGAAGGAATGTGGTTTTTGATGTTCATCGAGCGTTTGAATCACCGTGACATGCAAAAAATGGGATTGCAGCTGACATCAGAAGAAATCTACAGCATCAACCATTCAAGTATCAAAGACGCTATCGTCCAATTTAATGGTGGCTGTACGGCTGAAATTATTTCTAACCAAGGTTTGGTTTTGACAAACCACCACTGTGGTTACGATGCGATTGCAGAAGTTTCTACTCCAAAAGAAAATTATTTGAGAGATGGTTTTTGGGCAAAAGACAAAAAGTCTGAAATCAAACCAAGCTCGCTTTATGTGCGTTTCTTTGTAAGAATGGACGATGTTTCTAAACGAATCCTTTCTAAAGTTACGGATAACATGAACGAGGCGGAGCGTGAGAAAGCGATCAACCAAGAAATTGCAAAAATCCAAAAAGAAAATGACGAAGGTGGAAAATATACAGTTTCTGTTCGTTCGTTTTTCCAAGGAAATGAATACTACTATTTCGTTTACCAAGATTATAAAGATGTTCGTTTAGTGGGAACTCCGCCAGAAAGCATCGGTAAATTTGGTGGCGATACAGACAACTGGGAATGGCCTCGTCATACGGGAGATTTCTCTATGTTTAGAGTATATGCTGATAAAGACGGAAATCCTGCTGAATATTCTGTAGACAACGTTCCGTTGAAACCAAAACACCACTTGCCAATCAGCTTGAAAGGTGTTCAAGAAAATGATTTCGCGATGATCTTAGGATATCCTGGAAGAACCAACCGTTGGATGCCAGCTGGAGGAATTGAGCAAAACGTGAAATTTGCATACCCTGCTTGGGTTGAAGGTTCTAAAACAGGAATGGACGCTATGAAATTCCACATGGATAAAAGCGACCAAGTTCGTTTGGACTATGCATCTAAATATGCTTCTGTAGCAAACTACTGGAAAAACCGTCAAGGAATGATTGATGCGTTGACTAAATTCAAAACAGCGGCTACTAAGCAAAAAGAAGAGGCTGAATTTAACAAATGGGCAAACAAGCCTGAAAACAAACAAAAGTATGGCGATGTTGTTGCTACCATCAATAAATATTATGCTGCAACAAACGAAAAGTCAAGACATGATAACTACTTGACTTCTATCTTGAGAAACAGCAGCTTGGCTGCAGGTCCGTCAAGTATAGGAAATGCTGCTACGGCTTATGCTAAAGAAAACGATGCTAAAAAAGCAGAAATGCTTCCAAGAATCCAAGCAATGGTTGATGGTATCTACGAAGGATTCTACCTTCCTGTGGAAAGAGACGTATTGATTGCTGAATTAAACTTATATGCTTCAAAAGCGGGTTATAAATTGGCTCCTTATGTTGAAGAATTGGCAAAAGTGAACAAAAACGATTTTACAAAGTTTGTAGATGAGGCTTTGGCTGAAAGTGTTTTTGCTACGAAAGAAAAAGCAGAGGCATTTTTGAAAAATCCAAATCTTGAAGTGTTGAAAACCGACAAATTGTACTTGCTTTCTTCTAGCATTTTGGCTACTTACAGAAACAAGCCTGAGGATCTTGCGAAATTGGAGAATGATTTCCAAAAATCATTCCGTCTACTTGTAGAAGGATTGCGTGAATCTAAATTGAACAAAATCCAATATCCAGATGCGAATTCGACTTTGCGTTTAACGTATGGAAAAGTTCGTGCTTTGCCTGCTGACAAGAGAAATGATGCAAAAATCAACAACTATACTACGCTTCAAGGAACAATCAAAAAGTACAAGCCAAACGATCAAGAGTTTGACTTGCCAAAAAGATTGATCGAATTGAACGAGAAAAAAGATTTCGGACAGTATGCTGACAAAAATGGTTACATGCCTGTTAACTTCTTGACAGATAATGATATTACGGGAGGTAACTCAGGTTCTCCGGTATTGAATGGAAAAGGAGAGCTTATCGGTGTTGCTTTTGACGGAAACATCGAGGCTATGGCTGGTGACGTAATCTTTGATTCTAAATTGCAAAGAACCATCAATGTGGATATTCGTTATGTATTGTTTATCATCGATAAATATGCGGGAGCGAAACATATTGTTGACGAAATGACAATCGCAAAATAATTTTTTAGATTAGTTATTAGTTCAAATAGTTTAAAAAGCCGTTTCAATTTTGAAACGGCTTTTTTTATGATGTATTGAACTTGAGGAATGACGGGACTTCCGCAAGCAGTAAAAGAGCTTCCGTAGGCGACAAATTAATTTCGGAAGCGGGAAAATTAATTTCCTAAAGTGGAAAATAGGCTTCCGTAGGCGGAAAAAGAATTTCGGAAAGCGGCAAAGGAGTTTCCGTAAGTGACAAATGAATATCGAAAGCAGGAAAATTAGCTTCCTAAAGAGTGAAATAGGCTTCGGTAAGCGGAAAATGGGTTTCGGAAAGTGGCAAATAAGTTTCCTATATTGGCAAACTGTTTTCTGAAGTGGCGAAACACTTTCTTTATTCTCCCAAATCAATAAAATCCAGCCTGCTATTCCAAATCATTTTCCTATTTTTGAAACGCTAAAACAAAATCTATTGAAACGCTTTTTTTTAATTTTGCTCTTATTTCCAATAGGCGTCTTTTCGCAATCAGAATATGCGAAAGGGGAGCAGTTTTTTAAGAGAGGGGAGTATGAAAAGGCGAAGGAATTTTTTTTGGCTATTTATCAAAAGAAGCCTAAGGATGTTGGTGTTATTGAGTATTTAGGGGATATTGATGGGCATGCTAAAAAGTGGGATGGGGCTTTTGGGTACTATGAAAAGTTAGTAGAGCTTAAGCCTTCGGAGGCTAATTATCATTATAAATACGGCGGCGCTTTGGCGATGAAGGCTAAAGAGAGCAGCAAGTTCAAGGCTTTAGGGATGATTGATGATGTGGAAGATGCTTTTAAGAAGGCAATCGAGTTAAATCCGAAGCATATAGAAGCGCGTTGGGCTTTGGTCGAATTGTATCTGCAGTTGCCTGGAATTGTTGGCGGAAGCGAAAGAAAAGCGCAAAAGTATGCGGATGAATTGATGGTGCTTTCTACTGTAGACGGTTATCTTTCTAAAGGGCATATCGCAGAATATTTTAAACGGTATAAAGAAGCGGAGAAGTATTATAAAAAAGCAGTGGAGACTGGCGGATCAAAAACGACTTATAAAAAGTTGGCTGATTTGTATAAGAATAAGATGAAACAGCCGGAAAAAGCGAAAGCGGTTCTGGACGAATATACTGAAAAGAGCAAAACATAATTTAGGAACCATTCTAGGATTACATTCTATACCATTCTAATCTGGGTCCGTATCAGACATTTAAATGAGAACACATTTTATAGCAATTGGCGGAAGCGCCATGCACAATCTTGCCATAGCGCTGCATGAAAAAGGCTACCAAGTAACTGGAAGCGATGATGCTATTTTTGAGCCGTCAAAAACGCGTTTGGAAAAAAGAGGACTGCTGCCAGAAGAATTGGGCTGGTTTCCGGAGAAAATAACATCGGATATCGAATCTGTAATTCTCGGGATGCATGCTAAAGCGGATAATCCGGAATTGTTGAAAGCGCAGGAATTGGGCTTGAAGATTTATTCGTATCCAGAATTTCTGTATGAGCAGTCAAAGAACAAGACGAGAGTAGTGATAGGCGGATCGCACGGAAAGACTACTATTACGTCAATGATTCTTCATGTAATGCATTATCATGGCATTAAAGTGGATTATATGGTTGGGGCTCAATTGGAGGGGTTTGATACGATGGTGCATCTGACAGAGGAAAATGATTTTATTGTTTTGGAAGGTGACGAGTATTTGTCTTCGCCAATGGACAGACGTCCGAAGTTTCATCTTTATCAGCCGAATATTGCTTTGATTTCGGGAATTGCTTGGGATCATATTAATGTTTTTCCGACGTATGAAAATTATGTGGAACAGTTTGAGATTTTTATCCAAAAAATAACGAACGGAGGCATCTTGGTTTATAATGAGGATGATGATGAAGTGAAAAGAGTTGCCGAAGCCGCGACAAATCCTATTCGAAAGATTCCGTATTCTACGCCAAAATATACCGTAGAGAACGGAACTACTTTGCTCGAGACTCCAGAGGGTGCTATGCCCATCGAGGTTTTTGGCGCGCACAATTTGAACAATCTGGCCGGAGCTAAATGGATCTGCCAAAATATGGGCGTTGATGAGGCTGATTTTTATGAAGCGATTTCGAGTTTTAAAGGTGCTTCAAAGCGTCTGGAAAAAATTGGGGAGAGCAAGAAGAATGTGGCTTATAAAGATTTTGCGCATTCTCCAAGCAAAGTGGCCGCGACGACCAAAGCGGTTAAGGAGCAATATCCTGACAGAAAATTAATTGCTTGCCTTGAATTGCATACTTACAGCAGCCTTAATGCTGAGTTCTTGAAAGAATATGAAGGGGCTCTTGATTCGGCTGATGTTGCGGTAGTTTTTTATTCGCCTGATGCTGTAAAAATCAAGCAGCTTGAAGAGGTAACGTATGAGCAGATTGCAAAATCGTTTAATCGTGAGGACTTGATAATTTATACCAACCCAGCGGCTTTTAAGGAGTATCTTTTCCATCTGAAATTTGATACTGAGGCTATTGCCTTATTGTTGATGAGTTCTGGAAATTATGGAGGCTTGAATTTTGATGAAGTAAAAACGTTACTGTAAAAAAATAGATTAGGCGGGTCAGATTTGGCTCGCTTATTTTTTGAATTGATAATGCCCGGTTATTTTATACTTGAAAAGACAGTCTTCTAAAACTTGTCCAGCTCCTACATTATGGACAATGAGGTTGCGTTTTCCATCGGATGTTTTTCTGTTTGTCACGATTCCGATATGAGGCATTCTTTCGCCAATCATCCACGTTACCAGATCGCCTGTTTTGTAATCGGCAGCTGCATCTGTCACTTTTAGGCTTTTGCCAAAACGAGTAAAAAAGACTTGAAGGTTTGGGACCCTGCGGTGGTCGATATTGGTATCTGTGTTTTTTAATCCCCAGTTTTTAGGATATTTTGAGAAGTTCTGCTTCATGTCTTCATGTACTTCTTTCTGCAGGTCGATTTCTAATTTTCTGTAGGCTCGTATGACGACATCAGTACATACGCCTTTGTCTTTTGGAACATCTCCGTTAGGGTATTTAATAGAAAAATAGCTTGAGTCGTAGGTAACTTTATCTTTTGTCAGCGTAATTGCTGCATCGGAAAGTCTTTCGGAAAAAGTCTTTTCAACAGTAATGGAACAGAATAGGAGGAGTGCCAGTGGATAAAAATACTTCATGAACTAAGTTGTTTATAGCTATAACGTTAAAGAAGAGAAATATTTTGTGTTGGATGAGAATTATTGCGGAAGATATTTGTTCTTCTGCTATATTTGTATCTTACACTTCTATTTTAATTTAAACGCCATGCAAAACAATAGACCTCCTTCTATCAAGAATTGGGCTGATGATGACAAGCCTCGTGAAAAACTAAAAGACAAAGGCAAAGAAGCCTTGAGCAATGCAGAACTTATCGCCATCTTGATTGGTTCTGGAAATTTTACTGAAAGTGCCGTCGCCTTAAGCAAACGCATATTAGCAAGCGTTGAAAACCTAAATGCTTTAGGAAAGCTTTCTAGAGAACAATTGATAACTTTTAACGGAATTGGGGAAGCAAAGGCGATTACCATAATTGCCGCAATGGAATTGGGACGCCGTCGTCGTTCTGAAGATACGGGCAAGAATATCAAAATAACTTCCAGCAAGGTTGTCTTCGAAATAATGCAGCCCATAATAGGCGAGCTTCCACACGAAGAATTTTGGATTATCTATTTGAATAATTCCAATGGAGTACTTCACAAATATCAGTTAAGTAAAGGAGGAATAACAGGGACGGTCGTTGATGTCCGTCTTGTCTTTAAAGTGGCTATTGAACAGAATGCTACGGCAATAATCTTGGCGCACAATCATCCTTCTGGGGTGCTGTATCCAAGCGAAGCCGACAGGAAGATTACTAAGAAATTAAAGACTGCCGGCGAAAATCTGGATATCAGGGTTTTGGATCATGTTATAATTACCGAAAACTCGTATTATAGTTTTGGCGATGATGGTATTTTATAACAAACCTTTATTCTAAGCTAAAGGCAAACATAAAGTCATTGGAACCAAAAAAGTATTCTCCTGGAGCCAAATTTTTAGCTACTAGGTAATAGTAGCCGTCTTTTATTTTTTCTAGAGTGTAGCTAATCTTTTCGTAGGAGGTTGAGGTACTGGTAGCTTTAGCTTTAGTGGTTACCAAAACTCTTTTGTCTTTTCGTACTTCAAATTTTACTAAGTCGAAAACAGAGGTTGGATCGGTTCCTGGATTTACCTTCACTATAAATTTTAGAGGGTTTTTATTTGCAATCTTGACGGAAGATTTGGTTCCGTTTAAATAGAAGCCGCCTTCTGCGCTAAATAATCCTTTGGCTTTGGCCATTGTATTGTACTGCGATTTTTCAAGTTCGATTAATTCGTTAGTGCTGGGGTTGAAATAGGCCGGCTTGTCATTAAATTCAGGTAATTTTGTTTGGGCCTTGCTGCTTGTGAATGCTAGTAGTAGGAGTACTATGATACTGTATTTTTTCATTTTTTTAATGTTAGCGGCTTAAAAAGGGCCTTGTTATTATTTTACGTTTGCATCAAATTCTTGGATGATTTTATAGTTTTTATCCTTAAGGATGATTTTGTACATGCCTTTTTCTAAAATGAAGTCGGCTTTAGTTTCCTTATTTGTGATTTCAATAATATCGGCCGGAACTCCATTTTGTTCAACTTCATTTTTTCTGTAGGCAAGAGCCAAAATAGGATATTGGGTAATTTTAGATTTTGGAACGGTATGTATTTTTCGTTGTCCGTCTATTGTCAACCAATCGGGACGGCCGTTTATATATTCGGTAATGGGATGAATTATCCTGCAATCTGTTTGGTCATTTGTTTCTCCGCCATTGAATAATTTTCCGTTGCCGTTAACTAGAACTACCGATTCTTTAGGATTGGCCATCAAGACATAAGGATTGGTAAACTTAGGGTTGCCTTTTTCGGTATACGTCACTTGGTCAATCGTAAAAGGATCGATATTTGCTTTTTCTTTTAATCGGCCAGCCATGGCTTTTTCCCAATTTTTGTTGTTCGGGGTTCCTTCTATCACATGATCCCAGCCACAATGAATCAGAAATTTTGAATTTGGATTTTTTCTGATTAATTGCGCAATATTCTCTGCTTCTTCAATTTCTCTTTCTTTACCATTCTTGCCGCTTGCTGCTTCATATTCAAATAAGACAAAACCGATTTTCAATGCTTCTTTTAATAAATTAGCCATTTGTGGTTCTTTTACATAGAAGCCGCTTTCCATGACTGGAAATTTTCGTTCGTTTATTAATGAGTCTGCAAGTGCTTCGAGACCGAAAAAACGATACCCATTATCGTATAAGCCTTGTAAAAGCGAAGCGGTAAAAACTCTGTGCCTGTTGTTATGATGCGCTTCATTGATAATGATGATTTTTTCGTCTTTTGAGCGATTTATAATGTATTCCTTTGCATTCTTTTTCTGGAATGAATTGAAGTATAGGCTGTCTTCTTTGCTTATTTTTTTGATCGTACCTCCATTCTTATCCCAGGTTTCTAGAGCTTTTGTGTAATATTCACTGATTGAATAATCGGTTGCTCCCATCTGATATCTCCATGGCAGGGTATCTTTTTGAATTTTCGCTTCAATATCTTTTGAAAACAGATATGTTTCTTTATCAGCCTGAGCTGCAATTTTTAGAGTAAAAAGTAAAATGAAAATATACTTAAAGCTGTGTCTCATAATGGTTGTGATTTCTATTGTGCTAACCAGATAATTATTTTGCCATAAATATATTTTCTTTTACTTGATTATGCACTATTGCCTCATGCCTATTGTCTTGTTGAAAGTAGGTGTTAAGGGAACATAAAAGTCAAAGTCTCAAAACTAAAGGAACCATTTGAATCTGCAATCTTGTTGCTTTGGCGCACGATGCTGTTGTTATGGTATATTTTTAAACTGACGTTTTGACCTACAACGCCAGGATTTTGCAATACGGCATTACCGCTGATTCCGATACCTGTAACATTATCTTGGTAATTGATAGTTTTGCTCCATGGCAATGAAGTAATCGTTTCGGTCGTATTTCCGGTTACATTGTTGTTGTATACGATAAATATATGGCCGGTAAAGTTACCTGTTATTTCAAATTTTGCCGTTTTATTTGGCGATGGATTGCCGCCATTACCATTGCTATCGTCACTGCTACAAGAAATGGTTATTGCAATTAATAGGATTGCAAAAAATGCTGTTAGTCTTTTTTTCATAGTTGTATTTTTTAATTTAATAAATAAGTAATTCCAATTTTTCCTCCAGTGGTCACATTTCCACTTCTGAGTTCTAGGTTTACGGCAAACTTTTCATTAAAGAAATACCTTCCGCCAATTTGAACTCCAACACCAAATGGTTCGTCATCTACTAAATAGGTATTGGTATCTGAGTCTTTGAATTTCCAGTTGTAATAGTTTAGGTTAAGACCCGCATACGCATCCCATTCGTTTGAAATTTCTAGTAGTTCATTAAAATGATAATTACCATTGGCCTGTAGTCCTATAATGGTGCTTTTAATTCCATATGTGGTATAGGACTGATAGGAAGCTTCCAGTCCGACGGTAATCGGATTTGAAATCATGTAATCTGCACCAAAATAAATTGGGGTTGACCAGTTGGATGTTCCGAAACCGGCATTTAGTTGAATTTTTCCTTTTTCGAGTGGGGCCTGAGCAAAGGAAGAAATTGTGAGTAAAAGCACAGATAAGTTGATAAGTCTTTTCATTTAATTTTTTTTAATTGATTTGTTTTTTAAGGTGTTGTGCAAATTTAGATAGGGCATTTAAATTCGAATTAATCATAAAAAGGTATAATTGAATACCTGAAATCAGGTAATTTTTAGTCTTTTACTGAAAATCCAGAGAATGGTCATTACATTTGTGCCTTATCTCAACAAAATGAAGCGATTGTATCTTTTTTTCTTGGTGTTTGCTGCTTATCTGGGGCATGCTCAAAAAATCAGTACATTAAATGATTATGAGGTTTCTATTGATAGCTTGAAAAATGCTATTGCTACTAGTACATCGGATAGCTTGAGATGTATCATGAACTACAGGCTGGCTTATATTTATACTAAAAATGTCGATAAAAAAGAAGTAGGACTTGCCTATTTAAAAAAAGGGAATGAATTAGTAAAAAATAATAGCTACTTAAAAGATGTATCGTACTATTATAATTCGCTTTTCCTTACTTTGGAAAAAGGGAATTTGGCAAAGTTTGAAAAAGCTGACGAAGTCTTAAAAAAATACAATAGCAAAGAGATATATGTAGTAAGGTCTAAAATACTTTTTAATATCGGGCTACTGTATCAGCGGGAAAACGAGCCTTTAAAAACAATAGAAGTCTTATTAAAACGGGCAATTCCTGTTGCAGAAAAAAGTAAGGATAGCCAAGAGCTGTCTAATTTGTATAAGCTAATTGCTGTTGTTTTTTATAATAATGAAGATATAGACAAAACGAAATATTATTTAGACCTGTCTATTAAGATTTTGGAGCAGGGAAAGAATAAAAAAAGCCGCTACAACGAAGATTTGATCGAATTGTATTTGTTTAATGTAGAGGTTTTGTCGGTTCAGAAAAAAACAAAGGAAGCTTTTGAGTATCTCGGAAAAGCTGAAAATTTATTACAATCGTATCCGCTAAAATCGCTATACATCGAATATTATTTTGCTAAAGGAAGCTTGAACCAAGAAATTAAAAACTATGACTTGGCGATTTCAGATTATGACAAGGGCATCAAATTATCAGAACGTAATGCCAATTCTACTTTAGTACAACGATTTAAGCTTATGAAGTACGAGGTTTTTATGCTTCAGAATAAACTCGAAAGTGCTAAAAATTTACTGTTGGATGTTTTTAAAAACGGGGACATGAATATTAAGGATAAGGCTTATTATTCGTATGAGCTATCGAAAATTTATCGAAAATTAAATAATTTTGAAAAGGCTTACCTGTATAATGAGCAGTATATTCAACTAAAAGATAGCTTGGGTGTAGCATTTGAAGCGGATAAAATTGCAGACATTGAGGCTAAATACAATAAACTAGAAAATGAGAATAAGATAAAAAAGCTAACCATTGAAAAACAAGCTACTTTATTAAATCAGAAGAAGAACACGATGTTTCATTTGCTATTGTCTTTTGCGCTTATCTGTGTTTTGATATTTACCTATTTCATTTGGAAAAACTTAAAAAACCAAAAAAAGATAACGGCTCAAAAAGAGATAAATCATTTTCAGAAACTAAATAATTTAAAAAGAGAAAAGGAGATTGAGATTATGCAAACCATGATCGATGTAGAGGAAGCAGAAAGGAAAAGAGTCGCTAGGGATTTGCATGATAGCATAGGCAGTAAGCTATCTGCCTTGAAAATTATATTTGCCAATACGCAAGCCAAAAAGGATACTGATGCGATTAAAATTAATGCTATTTTGGAAACTTCGATATCTGAGTTACGACAGATTTCGTATAATTTGGTTCCAGAATCGTTGTTGAAATTAGGTTTAGATAAGGCTCTTGGTGATTTGTGCTTTACTCTAAGATCGGATAATGTTTCGATAGAATTTCATTCGTATGAAATTGACAATTCGATGCCGCTGACCACACAGACCACTATTTTTAGGATTGTTCAAGAACTATTAAATAATGCCTTAAAACATGCAAGAGCGACCCAGATTTTAGTTTCTTGTAGCCAAAACGCGAATAGATTCTTTATTTCTATAGAAGATAACGGGATTGGTTTTGATAGCTCAAGAATAGAAGAAAATCTAGGGCTAGGAATAAAAAATATAAAAAGCAGAATAGAGCTTTTAAAAGGAAGCCTTGATTGTGAAAGTAACTCCAATGGCACTTCCTATAATATTGAACTTGAAGTCTGACAAATTATGGAAAATAAAAAACTGAGTATTGCTATTTTAGATGATCATCCTTTAATTATTGAGGGATTATCTACTCTTTTTTCAAATCATGAAGAATTTGATTTATTGGGCGGTTTTAACAAAAGTGAGGATTTATATAGTTTCGAAGAAATTGATAAAATAGATGTCTTGCTCTTGGATATCTTTTTTGGCGATAATAATGGAATTGATATTTGTTTTGAGCTAAAAAAGAAATATCCTAAGATGATCATATTAGGAATCAGTAGCCAATCTGAAAGGAGTATCGTGTTGCAATTGATTAAACAAGGCGCTTCCGGCTATCTATTAAAAACTGCAAAAAATGAAGAATACATCCATTGCATAAAAGAAGCGGCGAAAGGGAAGATGGTCTTTAGCAAAGAAGTGCAGGTTATGCTAGATAAGATACAATTGTCTGATTTAAAATCGATTCCTAGACTGACTAAAAGAGAAAAAGAAATATTGGCTCTATTGATAAAAGGAAAATCTACACAAGAAATATCAGAAGAATTGTTTTTGAGCTTTTTGACAATACAAACTCACAGAAGAAATCTGCTCCAAAAGTTTGATGTTAAAAATTCTCTAGAGCTAATTAATTTTGCCAATGAAAATGGATTGCTCAATGATGCCCATTTTTCCAATAGTTTTTAGTTAGCGGATAATATTTTATAAGTTCTGGTTAACAATTTGTTTTAAAGTATTTCAGTATCTTGCACTCCGCTTGCAGAAATGACTTTATCTATGATCCAGACCAAAAATCTCGCTTTTTCCTATAGCGGGAAAGTGAATTTTAATTTCCCCGATATTTCCTTGGAAAGTGGCCAGGTACTTTTGATTACCGGTGGTTCTGGAAAAGGGAAAACTACATTGCTCCATCTGTTAGGAGGATTGCTCAAAGCACAATCGGGCTCTATCCGTATAGGTGATACAAATATTGAAAGCCTTTCGGATAAAAATCTAGATAAATTTAGAGGTAAAAATATAGGCCTGATCCTGCAGCAGTCGCATTTTGTAGAAGCATTTTCTGTTTTAGAAAACGTGGTTCTTTCTTCTTGGCTGGCAACCGGACAAAAAGCTGAAGAAAAAGCAACATCGCTTTTGACAGAATTAGGCCTGGCTGACCAAATGACCAAATTAACATCGCGCTTGAGTATCGGACAACAGCAAAGAGTTTCTATTGCAAGAGCCTTGATAAATGAGCCGCAGCTGCTTTTGGCAGATGAGCCTACATCAAGCTTAGATGATGAAAATGCTTTTAAGGTAGCCGATCTGCTTTCGAAGTTGTCGAAAGAATACGGAGCAGCACTAATTATAGTTACTCACGACCAGAGATTGAAAGACCGTTTTTCTAATCAAATTACATTGTTATGATTGTCAAATTAGCTTGGAAAAATATCTGGTTCAAACCTTTAAATACGATATTGAGCATCATCTTGCTGACGGCCAGTGTTGCTATAATTTCTCTGTTGATTTTGCTTCAGGAACAATTTGAAAAGCAATTCTCAAGCAATATTGACGGTGTTGATGTGGTACTAGGTGCTCAAGGAAGCCCTTTGCAATTAATACTTTCTTCAGTATATCAGGTTGATGCACCGACGGGCAATATCAGCTATGACGAAGCTAAAACGTGGATGAAACACCCTTTTGTGAAAAGCGCGATACCTTTAGCTTTTGGTGATAACTATAGAGGTTTTAAGATTGTCGGCACTACACCTGACTATCTTGAAAAATACGGAGCCACTGTTTCAGAAGGTAAACTATTTCAGAAAGATTTTGAAGTCGTAATTGGAAGCGAAATCGCAAAAAAATTAAACATAAAAGTTGGGGATAAGTTCTTCGGTTCACATGGCGATGCGGCAGAAGGAGAAGTTCATGAAGAATTCGCCTATCATGTCAGCGGTATTGCAGGTCCAACTGGAAAAGTCATCGACAACCTTATTTTATGCAACATTCCTAGCGTCTGGGCGATGCATGATGCCCACGAACACGCGGAAGAAAATCCAGAACATGGTGAAGAAGGACATATTCATTTTGAAGGTGATGAACACGAACATCACGATCATGACCATCAAGCTGAAACATCAGACCAAGGAAAAGAAATAACGGCGGTATTGATAAAATTCAGGAATAAGATGGGATTTGTGACCTGGCCGAGATTGATAGCACAAAATACGAAGATGCAGGCCGCTTCGCCAGCAATCGAAATCAACAGACTATTTTCCTTATTTGGAATAGGGCTACAGGCCTTGCAGTACTTAGCTTATGGCATCATGCTGATTTCTGGAATCAGTATCTTTATAGCGCTCTATACTACCTTGAAAGAACGCAAATACGAATTTGCCCTGTTACGAGTAAGCGGAGCCAGTCGATTGCAGTTGCTAAATTTAGTATTGTTTGAGAGCATATTGTTATGTGTTGTCGGATTTATTTTCGGCACTATTGTTGGAAGAGTTGCGTTATTGCTGATATCCTCTTCGACAGACCAAGAATATAAGATGACTTTTAACCCTTTTGCTTTTGTATGGGAGAAGGAGGGAATTCTGTTCTTAGCTGCTATCTTTGTAGGACTATTGGCGGCAGCCATTCCTGCCGTAAAAGCATACCGATTGAATATTTCAAAAACTTTAGCAAATGCGTAAGACTTATTATTTTAGTATAGCCCTTTTTGTTTTTTTTATTTTTTCTGACGCAACTTTTTTGCAGAAACAGAATCTAACGATAAAAGAATCCAATTCTCCTGCTGTGCAGAGGGCGAGTTTTTTGCCAGAAATCAAGGCTTTTTCCAAATTTGAATCGAAATCTTTTGTTGCAATTGATACTTTGAATTGGAAATTGCTGGGAGCTATCAAGTTTGTCAAAAAACCGAGCAAGACATATCCCGACGGCGTGATGTTTCCGATAATAAACTCTACGCTAAAGGCAAAAAATAAGAAAAGGATAGCAATGTCTGGGTTTATCGTCCCGATAGATAATACGACTTATGCGTTGAGCAAGAATGTTTTTGCGGCCTGCTTTTTTTGCGGCCAGGCAGGACCGGAAACTATTATGGGAATTAAATTCAGAGGTAGCACTCCTAAATTGAAGACAGATCAATATGTTACTTTAGAAGGTAACTTCAGAATAAATGAAAATGATGTAGAAGACTGGATCTATCATATTGAGGATGCAGTAATCGTAAAAGGAAAGTAAATTGGAAACGAAGATTTTAGATATTTTCTTTGATTTAGACCACACGTTGTGGGATTTTGAAAAGAACTCGGCGCTGGCATTTGAAACAGTTCTTGAAAAGCATAAAATAGGCGTAAATGTTCAGGATTTTGTGACACGATATGTGCCCATAAATACCAGATATTGGAAGCTGTATCAAAATGATGAGGTCACACAAGAGCAATTGCGTTATGGCAGGCTGAAAGATGCTTTTACTGAATTGGAATTTGAGATTGATGATGCCATGATTCATCTGCTTGCGGAAGAATACATTCACTATCTTCCACAATTCAACCATCTTTATGATGGAACGATTGAACTTTTAGAATATTTGAAGCCAAAATACCGACTGCATATCATTACAAATGGATTTCACCAGATTCAGAATAATAAACTGGTCAATTCTAACATAGTGCATTATTTTGAAACGATTACAAATTCTGAAAATGTTGGGGTGAAGAAGCCTCATCCTGAAATATTTAATTATGCTTTAGATCTGGCAAAATGTTCCAAAGAAACAAGCATTATGATTGGCGATAATCTAGAAGCCGATATCGAAGGCGCATTGAATGTGGGCCTCGATGTCATCTTTTTTAATGAACATAATTTAGAAACACATCCGAATATCAAGCAGGTAAATCATTTACTGGCTTTAAAAAAATATCTTTAAACACTTAAGAGCTACTCAATATGAAAAAATACATCCTGATTTTATCGTTATTTATTTCCCTCGCTGCTACAGCGCAAAAAACATTAAATGATTATAAATACGTTATCGTTCCTGTGCGTTATAATTTTTTTAATGAAGATAATAAATTTAGACTTAATACAATTACCAAATTTAACCTTGCAAAAATAGGATTTGTGCCTTTTTATGAAAATGAAAACTTTCATTCGCAAATTGGAGAAGACAAATGTAATCGGTTGTTTGTAAATGTAGAAAAAGAAAATTCGTTATTGGCTACCAAACTTGTGGTCGTATTTAAAGACTGTAATAACAAGATTATCTATAAAACAGAACCAGGAAAAAGTTCGGCAAAAGATTTTGAAACTGCCTATCCTGAAGCTTTGGAAAAGGCTTTTGCACAGTTGTATAATTTTGGATATAAGTTTAAGGGACAAGCTATTAATAATGTTGTCGCTAAAGCGAGTGAAACTCCGACATCTTCTGCGGTTCTTGAAGATACAGCAGATATGCTTTTCGCGCAGCCAATACCAAATGGCTACCAATTAATAGATAAAACACCAAAAGTTGTACTTAAAATATTTAAGACTTCACAACCTGATTATTTTACGGCACAATCCGAAACGATTAATGGTGCAGTAATAAAAAAGAATGGAGAATGGATTTTAGAATACTATAAAGACGAAAAGCTGGTTTCAGAAAAACTACTAATTAAATTCTAGGCTAATATCCGTATTTATCTTTCCAACGATTTTTTAAAAATTCCCTTGTCGAATTTTCCCTGGAATTATTTCCTGGAATATAGATAGGGGTATTTTTTATTTCATCCGGCAAGAACTCTTGTTCTGCAAAGTTGTTTTGATAGTCATGGGCATATTTATAATCTTCCCCATAACCTAACTCTTTCATCAGTTTTGTAGGCGCATTTCTCAAATGGATCGGAATAGGTAAGTCTCCAGTCTGTTTTACAATCTGCTGTGCTTTTCCGATTGCCATATAAGAGGAATTACTTTTAGGAGAAGTTGCCAGATACACGGCACATTGACTCAAGATTATCCTGCTCTCTGGATAGCCTATCGTAGACACGGCCTGAAACGTATTATTAGCCATGATGAAGGCAGTTGGGTTGGCATTGCCAATATCTTCACTGGAAAGAATCAGCATACGTCTTGCGATAAATTTCACGTCTTCGCCTCCTTCAATCATTCGCGCCAGCCAATATACCGCTCCGTTCGGATCGCTGCCGCGTATGGATTTTATAAAAGCAGAGATAATATCATAATGCTGCTCGCCAGTTTTGTCATACAATACGGTGTTTTGCTGTACGAGTTTTAAAACAGAATCATTGGTGATTACAATCTTTTCGTCGTTTGAAGCATTCACTACAAGGTCGAAAATATTCAGCAGTTTACGGCCGTCTCCACCTGAAAGCCTTAATAAAGCTTCGGTTTCTTTCAGTTCGATATTCTTTTCTTTTAAAAAAACATCTGTCTTCATGGCTCTTTCGAGCAAGGCTTCGAGGTCTGATTTTGAGAAGGCATTTAATATGTAGACCTGACAACGCGACAGTAAGGCGGGAATTACTTCAAAACTAGGATTTTCTGTAGTCGCGCCAATTAATGTGACCCAGCCTTTTTCTACAGCTGCTAAAAGTGAATCTTGCTGTGATTTGCTAAAGCGATGTATCTCGTCAATAAAGAGGATAGGGTTTTTAGCAGTAAATAATCCGCCACTCTGTTTGGCTTTGTCAATAACATCACGTACGTCTTTTACGCCAGAATTGATCGCGCTCAAGATATAAAACGGACGCTTTGATTCTTGCGCGATAATTTGAGCCAAAGTCGTTTTTCCGGTTCCGGGTGGTCCCCAGAAAATTAATGAAGGAATGATTCCTTTTGCGATTTGCTGTGTCAATGACCCGTTCGGGCCTACCAATTGCGGCTGGCCGAGATAATCTTCGAGCTGTTGTGGACGAATTCGTTCTGCTAATGGTGCTTCCATTTTGTAAAATTACAGAATTGTACAAGTTTTTTTGAGTTTGAAGCGCACAAACTTTTGTGAAAATTTAGATAAACCAATTTAGGTTTGTATCCTTTTTACCTTATACAATGAGTTGTTTTTTTCTTCGATGCTGACAAAATAGCACCCAAAAAAAAGTGGATAAATTTTTGACTGCTTTTTGAAGAATAATAATCTTACAAAAGCAATGGACGACAAAAATCTAAAATTCTCCCCCTCAGTTTTGGCATGGTCATTATTTTTCGTAGTCTTTTTGTGGATTATTTTTTGGGCAGAAATACGCTTTAAGCTTAACCTCACGGAACTTGGAATTTATCCTAGAACTTTTACGGGATTGAGAGGCATCTTGTTCAGTCCCTTTCTTCATGGGGATATCGAGCATCTTTATAATAACTCTATTCCGTTATTTCTTTTGGTGGCGGCGCTTCGCTTCTTTTATCGAAATCAGGCGTTGAAAGTGATAGGGTATGGTATATTGCTATCCGGCTTCCTGACATGGGTTATCGGAAGAGAATCCTATCATATTGGTGCCAGCGGCTTGATTTATGTCTTAGTGAGTTTTATCTTTTTTAAAGGAATCCAGACAAAATATTATAGACTGGTTGCTTTGTCGCTGACCATCATTTTATTGTACGGAGGAATGATATGGTATATTTTTCCAGGCGTACAGCAGGGAATTTCTTGGGAAGGTCATTTAGCAGGACTTATTACAGGCTATATTTTTTCTTTAGCCATAAAGACTCCCGAATACCAAAAGCCTATTGTTTATGACTGGGAAAAACCCGATTTTAATCCCGAGGAGGATTTATTTATGAGGCATTTTGATGAAAACGGTAATTTCCAGAATCTTCCTAAGCCAGAAGAAGATATTGAAATTAGGAATGAGGAATTTTTCAGATCAAATTTTAATGTATTCTATAACGTCGTTCCTGCCAATCCAGAAGATAGTCATGATGGTGTTATCGAAAAGAAAGAAGATTGATTGCTTTTAGCTTCTCTGCCTTACAGCTTCATAAAGAAAAGCACCGCAAGCTACAGATACATTTAGTGAAGCAATCGTACCAAACATTGGAAGCTTTGCTTTTTCATCTACAATCTTTAAGACTGACGGATTAACGCCTCGATCTTCAGAACCCATGATAATTGCTATCGGCTCGTTTAATTCAAGGTCGTAAATATTCTGGTCTGTTTTTTCGGTAGCAGCAATGGTTTTTATTCCTGATCCTTGAAGGTGGAAGATGGCATCTTTGATATGTTCTACTTTGCAGATAGGCACATTAAAAACAGCTCCGGCTGATGTTTTTACGGTATCGCCGTTTACAGGAGCAGAGCCTTGTTTTTGAACGATGATTCCGTTTACGCCAGTACATTCTGCTGTCCTGATTATAGCTCCGAAATTACGAGCATCGGATATTTGGTCTAGGATAAGAAATAGGGGAGTCTTGCCGCTTTCTGCAACTTCTTCGATCAAAGTTTCAAGATTATGGAAAGAAATCGGAGCAATCGTGGCAACAGCGCCTTGATGATTGCTTGGTGTCAGCTTGTTCAATTTTTCTACAGGAACGTAGGAGAAATTTACGCTAGCACGTTTCATGACCTTCATCAGGTCTTTCATCAATTCGCCTTGCGCATCTTTTTGGATGAATACTTTATCAATCTCTTTTCCTGCCTGAATGGCTTCAATAATCGCCCTGATTCCGAAAATTTGGTGTTCTTTTTCCATGGGGCAAAGATAGCGTAAAGTTATAAAGAAATAAAAATAAAAAAAGCTGGCAGATTTAACCGCCAGCTTTCTGTTATTTAAAAGTAAAAACTAATTTGTTTGGAAAACCTCAGGCCAGTCTACATTGCCTTCTCGGGTTAGCGTAACTGTTCCGCCATCTCCCCATGTATTTCTCCATGTGAATACCATGACAGGTCCCGTAACGCTGATGATGTTGTAAGTAAACGTATCTGCATATTGGTCGGATCCGCTAAAAAGGAATTCACGGCAAACCCATGTAAAGAAGGCGCCATCTGCTCCTACAGCAGGATCGTCTTCATACACTTGCTCATAAAGACCGAACGAAGCATCATCAAGACTGTATTTTCCTACTCGCCCAGCTTCTTGACCTGCACCTGGAGCCGCTTCAGTCCATGTCACGGTACCGCTGATTGTGCCGGAAATTGCATTGCCAGTACTAGTTCCTTCGCCATCACCTACTTGCATTGCTGTTTGCGTATAAGAATGCGTTCCAGACAAATCGTCTGTAATCGGACATAATGGTTTTAGGTTGATTATGATTGTTCCTGTAGCTTCTTTTGTGGAAACTCCAACAGGAAAGTTTCCAGTTGCTGCTGTCAGTTTTAATGCTATTGTCAAAGGAACTGGTAAATCTGGATCTAAAGACGAAGAAAGTATCTTGATCGGGAATGTAGTTTCCGTTTCGCCAGCAGGAAAAGTGAAAGTCCCATTGTTTAGAATCACAAAGTTAGTGCCTTCTACAGCAGTTGTCTTTGTAGGGTCGATTTCATAGGTAACTGCCACATCAGAAGGAGCTGCCGAGCCATTGCCTCCAACCAATCTAGCCGGAACCTCGAATTCGGCTTCTTCCATGCCAATATCAAACGTACCGTCAATAGTGCTAGATGGAAAATCGATAATGTTTACTCCGTTGCCAAAATCTGTTACATCATCATCTACGAGGCAGGAGGAGAGTGTTGCTACTATAATGGCAACAATCGCTATTTTGAATTTAAAGTTTTTCATAGTCATATTTTATTAGTTATCCCAAAAAATAGGAGATGTAAAAGCATCGTCTGTAGTTTGGTTTGGAACATTTGCAGAATTTGCTACATATTCTGAATTAGGATACATTAATCGGATAGGGCGTTGCGGCCTGCTGGCAATCAATGATAAAGGAATTCCAGAAGGGAAGCCGGTTCTCGTGTATTCAATCCAAGATTCGATTCCGTTTATGCTGTTTAAGGCAATCCATTTTTGAGTTCCAATAGCCTCCAATTCATTTCCAGCAGAAGCTGTCCATCCGATAAGATTGGTAGATTGAGAATAATAAGTTGTTGCTTGGGCTGCTGTCAATCCTAAAGTCTCATAAGAAGCTTGAATTCCTGACTCATACAATGTCTGCGCAGTTCCTGGCATATATCCTTTTACGACAGCTTCCGCTTGGAGCAAATAGCTTTCTGCAGCAGTTAAGATATAAGCGTCTTGGGTGAAGTTCTTTAATACGCCGTTTCCTAATCCTGAGAAAGGGACAACCACTGTTCCTTGTTCATCTGGAGCGCCTTGGTTTATTCCTGCAAAACCTCCGCCAGGAATTGGAGCATAGATTTTTTCCAATCGGGTATCGTTTGTGTTAGAAAGATAATCGATAGTGTATTTCGTTCCTTTTAAAGATCGGTTGTCACTGGTTGGACTTCCTGATAATGTTGTTCCGTACGTTTCAAAAAACGGATTCATTTTTCCTGTACTTGTTATGTACCCAGGATTGCTTGTCACATTTTCAGTTATAAACCCGCTTCCTTCTTCAATGATGTCTTGGAATTTATCTGCAATATAAGCTTGTTTAGAAGGCATTCCAGATTGACGGATAAGGATTCTCATTTTTATAGTATTGGCAAATTTTACCCATTCGTCCATATCGCCATGAAGCATAATATCGTTGTCTTCAGGACTTAAAGCATCTGAAGGGGCATTTTTGATCAAGTCGATAGCTGCATCTAACTGCACGATTAAGTCATCATATACAAATTCTGCATCATCATACACAGGAGTCAATTCTTTATCTCTTTGTAATGCCTCTGTGTAAGGGATATCTCCATATAAATCTACAAGGTATTGAAAATAGAAAGCCTTCATTATTTTAGCAATTCCTCTGTAATTATCATAGCCTTCTAAGGTAGTCTGGTCAATTTGGTTGAAATTGGAAATCGTCAAATATAGATTGTCCCAAACATCATTATAGAAAGTACTGTTGACGATATATTGCATTTCATCTTGATAGGCAATAAATTCTTCGATGTTATTAGACCAGTTGTATACCATGAAATTCCCAACTTGGTTCATCCTGACATTCAGCCTTTGGGCTCCTGAATTTTGCGAACTGGCCAACAGCAATTCAGGTTTAACGTTTGTCGGATTATTTGGATCTTCATTGATATCTAGATAGTCGCTGCAGGAAAACAGCAAGAAAAAAGGAGCAATTAATAATGCGCTTTTTTTGAATATATTTTTCATTTTTCTTGAATTAGAAGGTTAATGTAACGTTGAAACCATAGGTTCTAGTTGGGGGAACTTCATCTACGCTTCCAACTCCTACAGCATTTCCGGTAGTGAATCCAAACTCTGGATCTGTGTATCTATTTGCTTTTGGCAGGATCATAAATACGTTTCTTGCATTAGCACCGATAGTTATGCCTTCAAAAGGAGAATTGTCCAGCATTTTTTTAGAAAAAGTATAACTGAATGCAATCTCACGACATTTGAAAGCGGTCGCATCTACTACGTAGTTTTCTGAAATGTTGCTGTATACCGAATCCCAGAATGGCTGACCTCCGCTTGAAGTGGTAATGCTTGTATTTGGCGTATACACTCCTGGAGCGCTTTGGTAGGATGAATTAGGAAATACGAACGGCAACCTTCCGGATTGAGCACTTTGTACTGATGAACCTGTAAAATCAAGCATCTGCCCAATTTCGTTATAGAATACGTGGCCAGTTCTGTAATCAAAAACAGCCGATAGCCTAAATCCTTTGTAGTTCAAGTTTGTTGAAAGACCTACGATATAGTCAGGAGTTGTTTTTCCGAGATTTTTCAAGGCAGAAGACTGTATAGGATTACCCGTTGCTTGGTCAATGATTACTCTTCCTTGATCGTCTCTTTCATAAGCAGTTCCTTTGATGATCGGATATTCTTCACCAACAACAGCATAAACTCCAGCTGTAGTAAATCCACCTAAAGAAAGTTCGTTAACACCAGGCAATAAGCTTTTTACTTCTGTTTTTGGAGCACTATAGCTTACTCTTAGATCCCAGTTCCAATCTTCGGTCTGTATTGGTGTGAAGCCTAAATCCAATTCAAATCCTTTCGTCTGTAATTCTCCAGCATTCAGCAATGCTCTTGTCGCTCCTGAAGAAGAAGAGGCTGCCGCATTAATGATTTGGTCTGTAGAGTTAGAAATATAATAGCTGGCATCAAGTGATATTCTTTTTTTGAAGAACTCTAAATTCAAGTCAAATTCTTTTGAAGTCGTAAACTCTGGTTTTAAATTAGCCAAAGCTACGGTGTTGCTCAGGTTGAAAGAAGTCAAGTCGCCATAAGGAAATCCTACCGACCTGATGTATGTGTTTTGATTGGCATAGGCAGAAGTTGAATTTCCTACTTTAGTATAACTCGCTGTTACTTTTGCGAACGTTAATACATTTCCTTTCAATTCAGGGAAAGCAGATGTTGGTATGAACGAAACACCATAACTAGGGTAGAAGAAAGAATTGTTCTCTTTTATCAAGGCAGAAGACCAGTCGTTTCTTCCCGTAACGTTCAAGAACAAATAGTCTCTAAATCCAATTTCAGCACTGCCGTAAAGTCCGATGCTTCTTAGCCTAGAATTGAATTCGGCTCCTCTCAACTCTCCAGTTCTCATAGATACGTTATAGAGCCCTTCAACCACTAAGTTGTCGCCTCGGATCCCCAATTCTTTTGTCTTGATGTCTCTGATGTTTTGGCCAAGCGTAATTTTTGCGCTAATGTCATCGTTAAGCTTAAAGTCAAAATTGAACATCAAGTCGCTGTTGATTCTTCTTTCATAATTTGAACCGTCAGAAACTCCTTGGTTTAAATCTTCACGGCCGCTTCCGTCGGTGAAAATATGCCCATTGTTGGTGTTTTTGAAAGTGGATGTTAATAAGCTCAAACCTCCTCTGTATAATACATTGAACCAATCGTTTACTTTATAGCCTAAGTCGATAGAACCTTGGAACCTGTCAGAATACGAAACTTGACGCGAATTCTTTAAAATCCAATATGGGTTATAGGCATAATTTGTAAAATAATCTTGTAAATCTCCTTGCGAATAAACTTCTAATGGTATGTTGATAGGAGTTTGCAGTAATTGGCTATAGACGCTTCGTCCGCCGTCAGGCTCGCTAAAAAAGGATGATTCGTCATCGCTTCCAGTTAGGTTTCCTGCAACATCGGTCTTATCTGTAAAGTAAGAAACGTTTCCAGCAACATTCCAGTTGCCAGATGTTTTGCTCGTGTTTAATCTAAATGTGTTTTTATGATAAACATCTCCAGGTATTATTCCTTCCGTTTTTACATCTTGAGCCGAGAAGAACAGGTTGCTGTTTTCGTCGCCTTGCGATATAGAAAAGCCATTTTGTTTTGTTGTACCGACATTAAAAAAATCTTTAATATTATTTTTTCTGGCAGTATATGTAAATTCTCTGATGGTTCCATCAGCTAATTCAGGACCAACTTGTACTAATGATCCGTCTAATGGAGCTCCCCAGTTTGTGTTTTCTACAGGATCAAGCTCTCCAGCCCATCCTTGTCCGAATTTTGTCTGTCTATCTGGAATAAATTGTACCTTCTCAAATGTAATTGTCGAGTTGACTTGTAAGGTCATCTTGCCATTTTTTCCTTTTTTTGTAGTAATCATGATAGCTCCGTTTGATCCGGCGGAACCATAAAGAGCAGCAGCATTAGCTCCTTTTAAGATAGTAGTGCTCTCGATATCATTCGGATTCAGCTCGCTTAATGTATTCAAGGCGGAAGGAACTCCGTCAATTACAATCAAAGCTTCGTTATTCCCAGAGATAGATCTTGCGCCTCTAAGTACAACTCTTGTTTGCGGATTAACACCGCTGTTGATCGTGTTGATCTGCAATCCTGAAACTTTTCCGACCAAGGCAGTTGCAGCATTTACGGCTTTGGCTTGGTTCAGCTCATCGGATTTGACAACCTGCGTGGAATAACTCAGCTCTTTTGGGTTTCTTCTTATCCCAAGTGCGGTTACTACAACGGTCTCAAGCTGTGTAGCATCATCTTTTAAAATAATGTTGAAATTAGTAGCGGTGGCTGGAACTTCTTGAGTCGCCATCCCCATGAAACTGAAAACTAGGATGTCAGTAGGAGAGGCCTTGATTTGGAATTTGCCATCGAAATCGGTTTGCGTGCCGTTTGTAGTTCCTTTGATGGCGATACTGACTCCAGGGAGCGGTAATCCGCTTTCGTCCGCAACAGTACCTGAGATTGTCCTTTCTTGCGCAAATGAAATCTGCATTATTAACGCCAGGACTAGCGTTAATAGACCATTTAACTTTGTTTTCATTATGTATAGGTTTGAATTAGTTAAATCAAATTTCTTAATAAAATCTTAACAAACCTATATTTTTTTTAAAATTATTTTTCTTATATTGATCTTTTTACGTATTAGTTGTTAAAATCTAGCTTTAAAGCTAATATGAACAATTGAGTTAGATAGCTTGATTTGCTGATTGTCCGTGCTTCCGTTTGCATAGACAATATTGAACAATCCGTTTTTTGTCAATAGGCCAAATCCAAAGCCCAAGCCAAGCAAGTTGCCATCATTGTCTGTGGTCTTGTCTTGGTAATAGCCAAAGTCGATAATAGAATGGACATAAATTGTTGGGGCCAAGACATATCTGTATTCTGTAAGTATCGAAGAGAAAAGATTGGCCTGCAGGCTGTTTTCGTTAAAGCCGCGAATCGAGTTGATACCTCCGAAACGAAAGAGCTCGTTGGTAATATAACTGTCGCTTTGCAGTAGGAAATTCTGGCTCCGGATGGCGACGATATTTTTATTGTTCAAATAGAAGTTATGCCGGAGATCAATATTGGTGAAGAATTGGTTGTTTTTTGAAGCTTCAGAATTTCTCTTCCCGACACCTCCTTTGATATTGATTAACGTTTTGTCCGGAAATAAAAAATCTTCGTTTCTGAATTTGGTAAACTCAAAATTGGACGTAAAGAAAGAATTGTCAAAATCAGTTATCGTTGAACTGTTCAGGTTTTGGATGTCATTAGATTCTGTTGACTGGTATCCAACATACAGTCTTGTGTTGTAATTAAAATAATAGCCTAGGTCAATAGCCGTCTGCGTGTTTTGAAATGTGCTGTCCTGCTTAAAAATGTTTAATTGTGCCTTGATGCCTAGAGGGCTCCTGAAAATATAAGGCAGCTCGATATTGACGTTGAAGGTTTTCTGGTCGTTTCCATCGCTTTTCCAGTATAAATTGAAACGTTCGCCTACGTTTAGGGAATTGACTAGCAGTAGGTCGAGATAGCCGTTTACTTTCAAGTCACCATTGTCGTCATTTCCAAAACCTATAAAACCGTCAAAACGATTTGGCTTTGATTTTTCTACATACACATAGACTTTGGTCGTGTCATTCATAAATAAGATCTCAGGGTATTTGGTCTGAGTGACGAACTGAAACTGATTGAAATCATTATGGATGTTTTTAAGGCTTTCCTGATTAAAGACCTTGTTGCGATAGCGGCGCTTGATTTCCTTTTTGTGTCCTTCGGGAAATTTATCATAACCGTTGATTACAATATCATTGACTTGGCGTAATTTTTCAGTTTCAAAGCTCAAATCGGCCAAGAGAATGCCTTTCTGTTTTTTCAAGTTTACCAATTGAAGCTTCGCTAAGGAATACCCGCGGCGTTCCAAAGTGTTCAAAGTAGTAGTGAGGAAGGTTTCGGTTTCGTTAAAAGCAAATTTTAAAGTGTCTTCAGTATTTTCTAGAATTCCCAGTTTTTGTAATTCTGAATTGCGACCTATATATATATGTATGGATTTGGTTCTTTGGCCCAATTGAAACTTGAACAGGAAAGTGCTGTCGTTTTGTTTCTTGTTTTCTAGAATTTCATTTTCTAAAAAGCCGAAACGTTTCAGTTTTTCAGAAAAACTATTGGCTTCATCAACAATGCTTTTGGCATTGCTGTGATTTTTTACATAACCGATAGAATCTATTGTTTTTAAATCACTTTGAGAATCGGCCGTAATCTTTAAATGAAGCTTTTGGCCCAATGCGTTTAGGCTGAAAAAAATACAAAAAGAAATAAAAAGAAATCTTTTCAAAATAAGCTAATTGTTAAAACGGATGGCTTTTGGTGCTCAAATATTTTTAAGCATTTTGCTATTTGTAAGCCTCAGTAAAAGTAACGCAAAAATCCAACGAATAATATATAAAAAATAAATGTTGGCTAATCTGTTTGAAAATTAATGAATTAAGGTTTGTTTAAAAAAAAATAATTATTACATTTGCAACCCCGTAAAAAGCGGGAAATTAAATCATAATATATTTTAGTATTAATTATGCCAACAATTCAACAATTAGTAAGAACTGGAAGAACTCAGATAACTAAGAAGAGTAAATCGGTTGCTTTAGATTCTTGTCCTCAAAGAAGAGGGGTTTGTACGCGTGTTTACACTACTACGCCAAAAAAACCAAACTCTGCAATGCGTAAAGTAGCGCGTGTACGTTTGACAAATGGTAATGAGGTGAATGCTTACATCCCTGGAGAAGGACATAACCTACAAGAGCACTCGATAGTATTAGTTAGGGGTGGAAGGGTAAAAGATTTACCAGGAGTTAGATACCACATCGTTCGTGGAGCGCTTGATACATCAGGTGTTGCTGGAAGAACGCAAAGAAGATCTAAGTATGGTGCAAAACGCCCAAAAGAAGCAAAAAAGTAATTTAAACTTTTAAAGTAAAGACATGAGAAAAAGACAGGCCAAAAAAAGACCTCTTTTACCAGATCCAAAATTTAACGATCAGTTAGTAACGCGTTTTGTGAACAACTTAATGTGGGATGGTAAAAAATCAACTGCTTTCAAAGTATTCTATGATGCATTGGAAATCGTAGAAAACAAGAAACAAGACGCAGAAAAATCTTCATTGGAAATCTGGAAAGATGCTTTGACTAACGTTATGCCTCACGTAGAAGTACGTAGCCGTAGAGTTGGTGGAGCTACATTCCAAATCCCAATGCAAATCAGACCAGATCGTAAAATCTCTATGGCAATGAAGTGGATGATACTTTATGCTCGTAGAAGAAATGAGAAATCTATGGCTCAAAAACTAGCTTCTGAAGTTTTAGCTGCTGCTAAAGAAGAAGGTGCTGCTGTTAAAAAGAGAATGGATACTCACAAGATGGCTGAAGCAAACAAAGCATTCTCTCACTTTAGATTTTAATATTTAAGAAATGGCTAGAGATTTAAAATTTACGAGAAATATCGGAATCGCGGCTCACATTGATGCTGGTAAAACAACAACAACAGAGCGTATTCTTTTTTATACTGGAAAATCACACAAAATTGGTGAGGTGCACGATGGTGCTGCAACAATGGACTGGATGGCTCAAGAGCAAGAAAGAGGTATTACAATTACTTCTGCTGCTACAACTTGTGAGTGGAACTTTCCAACTGAACAAGGAAAAGCACTTCCAGAAAGTAAGCCTTATCACTTTAACATCATCGATACCCCAGGACACGTTGACTTTACCGTTGAGGTAAACCGTTCTTTGAGAGTATTAGATGGATTGGTTTTCTTGTTTAGTGCAGTTGATGGTGTTGAGCCTCAATCTGAGACTAACTGGAGACTTGCTGACCAATACAGAGTTCCTCGTATGGGATTCGTAAATAAAATGGACCGTCAAGGTTCAAACTTCTTAGGAGTTTGCCAACAGGTTCGTGATATGTTGAAATCAAACGCTGTGGCAATTACGTTGCCAATCGGTGATGAGATCGACTTTAAAGGTGTGGTTGACTTAGTGAAAAATCAAGCTATCGTATGGCATGATGAAACACAAGGTGCTACGTTTGATATCGTGCCTATCCCTGCGGATATGGTTGACGAAGTTAAACAATACCGTTCTATCTTGATCGAGGCAGTTGCTGATTATGATGAAAACCTTTTAGATAAGTATATGGAAGATGAATCTTCTATTACTGAAGAGGAAATCAACACAGCATTAAGAGCGGCTACAATTGACATGGCTATCATTCCTATGATTGCTGGTTCTTCTTTCAAAAACAAAGGAGTTCAGTTCATGTTAGACGCTGTATGTAAATATTTGCCTTCTCCGCTAGATAAAGAAGGTATCGAAGGAATTGATCCTGATGATGCTGATTTATTAGAAGAAGACCAAACTAAAATCTTGCGTAAGCCAGATGTAAAAGAGCCATTTGCTGCTCTTGCATTTAAGATTGCAACTGACCCATTCGTAGGTCGTTTGGCTTTCTTTCGTGCTTATTCTGGTCGTTTAGATGCAGGTTCTTATGTTTTGAATACACGTTCTGGAAACAAAGAAAGAATCTCTCGTATCTACCAAATGCACGCTAACAAGCAAAATCCTATCGAGTACATCGAGGCTGGAGATATTGGAGCTGCTGTTGGATTTAAGGATATCAAAACTGGAGATACATTGTGTGATGAAAAACACCCAATCATTCTTGAGTCTATGAAATTCCCTGATCCGGTAATTGGTATCGCGATTGAGCCTAAGACTAAAGCTGACGTAGATAAAATGGGTATGGCTTTGGCTAAATTGGCTGAAGAAGATCCAACGTTTACAGTTAGAACAGATGAGGCTTCAGGTCAAACTATTATCTCAGGTATGGGTGAGCTTCACTTGGATATCTTGGTAGATAGAATGAAACGTGAGTTCAAAGTAGAGGTAAACCAAGGTGAGCCTCAAGTAGAATATAAAGAAGCGTTCACAAGATCAGCTCAACATAGAGAAACGTACAAAAAACAATCTGGAGGTCGTGGTAAATTCGGTGATATCGTATTTAGAATCGAGCCTGCTGATGAAGTTGACGGTAAAGTTCCAGTTGGATTGCAATTTGTTAACGAAGTAAAAGGTGGTAACGTTCCTAAAGAATATATCCCAGCTGTTGAAAAAGGTTTCAGAGAAGCTATGAAGCAAGGTCCTCTAGCAGGATATGCAGTAGATAGCTTGAAAGTAACTTTATTAGACGGATCTTTCCATCCTGTGGATTCTGATGCTCTTTCTTTCGAATTAGCTGCGAAAATGGGTTACAAAGAGTCTGGAAAAGCTGCAGGTGCTGTTATCCTTGAGCCTATCATGAAAATTGAGGTTATTACTCCAGAAGAAAACATGGGTGATATCGTTGGTGACTTGAACCGTCGTAGAGGTCAAGTAAATGATATGGGTGACAGAAATGGTGCTAAAACTATCAAGGCTGATGTGCCATTGTCAGAAATGTTCGGTTATGTTACAACATTAAGAACATTGTCATCAGGTAGAGCTACTTCGACAATGGAGTTTTCTCACTATGCTGAAACGCCTTCTAATATTTCAGAAGCGGTAATCAAAAAAGCAAAAGGTAACGCTTAATTCTAAAGAAAAATGAGTCAAAAAATCAGAATAAAACTAAAATCTTACGATCACAATTTGGTAGATAAGTCTGCTGAGAAGATTGTAAAAACTGTAAAAAGTACAGGTGCAGTGGTAACAGGACCAATTCCGTTGCCAACTCACAAAAAGATTTTTACTGTGTTGCGTTCTCCGCACGTTAACAAAAAATCAAGAGAGCAATTTGAAGTAATGTCATACAAAAGATTGTTAGACATTTATTCTTCTTCATCAAAAACAATCGACGCTCTAATGAAATTAGAGTTGCCAAGTGGAGTTGAAGTAGAGATCAAAGTATAAGTATCTCATTAAGAAAGTAACACATTATTTAGACGAAAAAATATTTTTAGGAATAACCGCAAATTATTTATACTTTTGCGCCTCCAAAAATAGAACGTCGTTTAAATAATGTGTTCTATATTTTGTATTTTAATAATTAATAATTAATATTTTATGTCTGGGTTAATTGGTAGAAAAATCGGCATGACTAGTATTTTCGATGAAAACGGGAAAAACATTCCTTGTACAGTAATCGAAGCTGGACCATGCGTTGTTACCCAAGTCAGAACCAAAGGTGTTGACGGGTATGAAGCGTTACAACTTGGTTTCGATGACAAAAACGAGAAACACTCCACTAAAGCTGACTTAGGTCACTTTAAAAAAGCTGGTACTGTTGCTAAGAAAAAAGTCGTTGAATTCAAGTTTGAAAACGAACACAAATTAGGTGATGTATTAACAGTTGATGTTTTTACAGAAGGCGAATTTGTAGATGTTCAAGGTGTATCTAAAGGTAAAGGTTTTCAAGGTGTTGTAAAACGTCACGGTTTTGGTGGTGTTGGACAAGCTACACATGGTCAGCACAACCGTTTAAGAGCGCCAGGATCTGTAGGAGCTTCTTCTTATCCTTCTAGAGTATTCAAAGGAATGCGTATGGCAGGAAGAATGGGAACTGATAATGTGACTGTTCAAAATTTAAGAGTTTTGAAAGTTGTTGCTGAGAAGAACCTACTTTTAGTAAAAGGATGTGTTCCAGGACACAATAACTCTTATGTAATCATTCAGAAGTAATGGAAGTAAAAGTTTTAAATTTCAACGGAAAAGAAACTGGCAGAACGATCACTCTTTCTGATTCAGTATTCGCAATTGAGCCAAATAATCACGCAGTATACCTTGATGTAAAGCAATATCTTGCTAACCAAAGACAAGGAACGCACAAAGCTAAAGAAAGAGCTGAAGTTGCAGGATCTACTCGTAAGATTAAGAAGCAAAAAGGAACAGGTACAGCTCGTGCTGGTAGTGCTAAGAACCCTTTGTTTAAAGGTGGAGGTACAGTTTTCGGCCCAAGACCAAGAAGTTATTCATTCAAATTGAATAAAAACTTGAAACGTTTGGCAAGAAAATCGGCTTTCTCAATCAAGGCAAAAGAGTCAAATATTATAGTATTAGAAGATTTCAATTTTGAAGTTCCAAACACTAAAAATTTCATTAACGTTTTGAAAGCTTTAGGGTTAGAGAATAAAAAATCTTTGTTTGTGTTGGGGGAGTCAAATAAAAATGTATATTTGTCCTCACGCAATTTAAAGGCGTCTAGCGTTGTAACTAGTTCAGAATTAAGTACTTATGCTATTTTAAATGCAAATAATTTAGTGCTTTTAGAAGGGTCTTTAGAAGGAATTGAAGAAAATTTAAGCAAATAATAGGCCATGAGTATCATAATTAAACCTATAATTACAGAAAAAATTACCAAAGATGGTGAGGTTTTCAATCGCTTTGGATTCATTGTTGACAAAAGAGCAAACAAAATTCAAATTAAGAATGCTATCGAGGCAGCTTATGGAATTACAGTTGTTGAAGTGAACACAATGAATTACAGAGCTGATAGATCTACTAAATACACTAAAAGTGGTATTATCAATGGAAAGACAAATGCTTATAAAAAAGCAATTGTTCAAGTACAAGAAGGAGAAACGATAGATTTTTATAATAATATCTAATAAATAAGGCAGAAACATGTCAGTTAGAAAATTAAAACCTATTACCCCGGGTCAGCGTTTTAGAGTTGTTAATGGTTTTGACGCCATTACAACTGATAAGCCGGAGCGCTCTTTGTTAGCACCGATAAAAAACTCAGGAGGTAGAAATAGTCAAGGAAAGATGACCATGCGTTATACGGGTGGTGGTCACAAGCAGAGATATCGTGTTATTGATTTCAAAAGAACAAAAGATGGAATTCCAGCTTCTGTGAAATCAATTGAATACGATCCAAATCGTACTGCATTTATCGCTTTGTTAGCTTATGCTGATGGAGAGAAAACTTATATTATCGCTCAAAACGGATTGCAAGTTGGTCAGAAAGTAGTTTCTGGTCCAGAAGCATCTCCAGAAATCGGTAATACATTGCCTTTGAGTAAAATTCCTTTGGGAACTGTTATCTCTTGTATTGAGTTGCGTCCAGGTCAAGGAGCTGTTATTGCTCGTTCTGCTGGAACTTTCGCTCAATTAATGGCAAGAGATGGAAAATATGCTACAATCAAAATGCCTTCAGGTGAGACAAGATTAATCTTGCTTACTTGCTCTGCTACAATTGGAGCTGTATCTAATTCTGATCATCAATTAGTAGTATCTGGTAAAGCAGGTAGAACTAGATGGTTAGGTAGAAGACCTAGAACAAGACCAGTTGCGATGAACCCTGTTGATCACCCAATGGGTGGTGGAGAAGGACGTTCTTCAGGAGGACACCCACGTTCAAGAAACGGAGTTCCTGCTAAAGGTTACAGAACACGTTCTAAGCAAAATCCGAGTAACAAGTATATCGTAGAACGTAGAAAGAAATAATAAGATATGGCACGTTCATTAAAAAAAGGACCTTTCGTTCACTATAAATTAGATAAGAAAGTTCAAGAAAATATTGAAAAAGGTAACAAAGGAGTTGTAAAGACTTGGTCTAGAGCTTCGATGATTACTCCAGATTTTGTTGGACAAACTATCGCAGTTCACAACGGTCGTCAGTTTGTACCGGTTTACGTAACAGAAAACATGGTAGGTCACAAATTAGGAGAATTTTCACCAACAAGATCTTTTAGAGGTCACGCTGGAGCAAAAAATAAAGGTAAAAAATAAGAAGCAATGGGAGTTCGTAAAAGAGAAAGAGCTGAAGGCATCAAAGAAGCTAATAAGCAAGTTGCCTTCGCAAAATTGAATAACTGCCCTACTTCACCTAGAAAAATGCGCTTAGTAGCAGATCTAGTAAGAGGTCAGAAAGTGGAAAGAGCTTTGAATATTTTAAGATTCAGCTCTAAAGAAGCTTCAAGAAAGTTAGAAAAACTTTTGTTATCTGCAATCAATAACTGGGAGCAGAAAAATGCAGAAGGTAACGTAGCTGAAGCAGGCTTGATTATTAAAGAGATCAGAGTAGATGGTGGAATGATGTTGAAAAGACTTCGTCCAGCTCCACAAGGTCGCGCACATAGAATTAGAAAACGTTCTAACCACGTAACTATCGTATTAGGACAATTAGATAACACACAAAGCAATTAATAAAGATGGGACAAAAGACAAATCCGATTGGAAACAGGCTTGGTATCATCAGAGGATGGGATTCAAACTGGTATGGTGGAAATGATTACGGTGACAAACTTGCCGAAGATCACAAAATCAGAAAGTACATCCACGCTCGTTTATCAAAAGCTAGTGTATCAAAAGTAATCATCGAGAGAACTTTGAAGCTTGTAACCGTTACTATCACTACTGCTAGACCAGGTATCATTATCGGGAAAGGTGGCCAAGAGGTAGACAAGTTGAAAGAAGAACTTAAGAAAATTACTGACAAAGAGGTTCAAATCAACATCTTTGAAATTAAAAGACCAGAACTAGATGCTTACCTAGTAGGTACTAGCATTGCTCGTCAGATTGAAAGTCGTATTTCTTACAGAAGAGCAATTAAAATGGCTATCGCTGCCGCTATGCGTATGAACGCAGAAGGTGTGAAAGTTATGATTTCAGGTCGTTTGAACGGTGCTGAGATGGCACGTTCAGAAATGTTCAAAGAAGGAAGAATTCCTCTATCAACTTTCAGAGCTGACATTGATTATGCGCTTGCTGAGGCTCACACTACTTACGGTAGAATGGGAATCAAAGTGTGGATCATGAAAGGTGAAGTTTACGGCAAACGTGATTTGTCTCCACTAGTTGGAATGGACAAAAAACAAGCTGGAAGCGGTAAAGGCGGAGATGCTCCTCGTGGCAAATCTGACAGAAACAGCAAACCAAACCCACGTAAAAGAAAGTAATTTTTAAATTAAAGAAAAATGTTACAGCCTAAAAGAACAAAATACCGCAAGGTACAGAAGGGTAAAATGAAAGGAAACTCTCAAAGAGGGCATGAACTTTCTAATGGAATGTTTGGTATTAAATCTGTTCATGAAACTGGAATGTTCCTAACTTCTCGTCAAATCGAGGCGGCACGTATCGCTGCAACTCGTTTTATGAAAAGAGAAGGTCAATTATGGATCAAAATATTTCCAGACAAACCAATCACAAAGAAGCCTCTTGAAGTACGTATGGGTAAAGGTAAAGGTGCAGTTGAATATTGGGCTGCAGTTGTTAAACCCGGAAGAATTATGTTTGAAGTTGGAGGAGTACCTTTGTCTGTTGCAAAAGAAGCTTTGCGTCTTGCAGCACAAAAACTTCCAGTAAAAACTAAGTTTGTCGTAGCTAGAGATTTCGAAGCATAATCAATTTTTATTATGAAACAATCAGAAATTAAAGATCTGTCTGCAGCTGAGTTACAAGAGAAACTTAGTCAGTTAAAAAAGACATATGCCGACCTAAAAAATGCTCACGCTATTTCTCCAATTGAAAATCCGCTTCAAATCAGAAGCCTAAGAAGATCAGTTGCAAGAATCGCTACAGAGTTAAGCAAAAGAGAGCTACAGTAATTGTATTCTGCTAAAAGATGGAAGAAAAAAGAAATTTAAGAAAAGAGAGAATCGGTGTTGTTACTAGCAACAAAATGGAGAAATCTATTGTTGTTTCTGAAACAAGAAGAGTAAAACACCCTTTATACGGTAAGTTCGTGTTGAAAACTAAAAAATACGTTGCACACGACGAAACAAACGACTGTAACATTGGAGATACTGTAAGAATTAGCGAAACGCGTCCTTTAAGTAAATCAAAATGTTGGAGATTAGTTGAAATCATTGAAAGAGCTAAATAATTATGGTACAACAAGAATCAAGACTAAAAGTAGCAGATAACACAGGAGCTAAAGAAGTTTTAACTATCCGTGTTTTAGGAGGTACCAAAAGAAGGTATGCCTCTGTTGGTGACAAGATTGTAGTATCTATCAAAGATGCAACTCCAAACGGAAACGTAAAAAAAGGAGCTGTTTCAACTGCAGTTGTTGTACGTACCAAAAAAGAAGTGAGAAGAGCCGATGGTTCTTATATCCGTTTCGATGACAATGCATGTGTTCTTTTGAACGCTGCAGGTGAAATGAGAGGAACTCGTGTTTTTGGTCCAGTAGCAAGAGAGCTTCGTGAAAAACAATTCATGAAGATTGTATCATTAGCACCAGAAGTGCTTTAATTATTTACAAGATGATAAAGCTAAAAATCAAATCAGGAGATACAGTAAGAGTTATCGCAGGTGACCATAAAGGTTCTGAAGGTAAGGTTGTACGTGTAGATCGTGAAAAAAATAAAGCGATTGTTGAAGGTGTTAACATGGTTTCAAAACACACGAAACCAAGTGCGAAAAACCCTCAAGGTGGTATCGTTAAGAAAGAAGCTCCAATACATATTTCTAACCTATCTCTTATAGATCCTAAAACTAAGGAAGCTACAAGAACAGGTGTGAAAGTAGAAGGAGATAAGAAAGTAAGATTTTCAAAAAAATCTAATCAAGTATTATAGTGATGGCTTATATACCTAGACTAAAACAAGAATATAAGGACAGAGTGATCTCTGCACTTAAAGAAGAATTCGGTTACAAAAACGTAATGCAAGTTCCTAAATTGGAAAAAATCGTTTTGAGCCGTGGAGTTGGTGCCGCTGTATCTGATAAAAAACTTATCGATTATGCAGTTGAAGAGTTGACAAAAATTACAGGTCAAAAAGCAGTATCAACTATTTCTAAGAAAGACGTTGCGTCATTCAAATTGAGAAAAGGAATGCCAATTGGTGCAAAAGTTACTTTGCGTGGTGAAAGAATGTATGAGTTCTTAGACAGATTGATTACATCTTCATTGCCACGAGTAAGAGACTTTAGCGGAATCAAAGCTACTGGTTTTGACGGAAGAGGAAATTACAACCTTGGAGTTTTGGAACAAATCATTTTCCCAGAAATTGATATTGACAAAGTAAACAAAATCTCAGGAATGGACATTACCTTTGTTACGACTGCAAAAACAGACAAAGAAGCGAAGTCATTATTAGCAGAATTAGGATTACCTTTTAAAAAGAATTAAGTTATGGCTAAAGAATCAATGAAAGCCCGTGAGGTAAAAAGAGAAAAAACGGTAGCAAAGTATGCTGAAAAAAGAAAAGCTTTATTAGAAGCTGGAGATTATGAAGGCCTACAAAAATTACCGAAAAATGCTTCTCCTGTTCGTTTGCACAACCGTTGCAAATTAACTGGAAGACCTAGAGGGTATATGCGTCAATTCGGTATTTCACGTGTAACTTTCCGTGAAATGGCTAATAATGGATTGATACCAGGAGTTAAAAAAGCCAGCTGGTAAAATCAAAAATTTTGTTTTCTCGACAGATAGTTGTAAGTTTGCCGGATTTTTGCCGCGAACCGGCAACTATCTGTTGATTAATTAGTAAGTTTTAATGGTTTCAGGTTCTACCGGAAAGTCCGGGACGAATACCAAAACCGCAATTTTAATTATATGTATACAGATCCTATTGCGGATTATTTGACAAGAGTTAGAAACGCTGTGGCTGCAAACCACAAAGTCGTTGAAATTCCTGCTTCTAATCTTAAAAAAGAAATCACAAAGATTTTATTTGATCAAGGTTATATCTTGAGCTACAAATTTGAAGACAACTCTGTTCAGGGTTCAATCAAAATCGCTTTGAAGTATGATAAAGATACTAAAGAGCCGGTAATCAAAGATATCCAAAGAATTAGTAAACCAGGTTTGCGTAAATATGCAGGTGCTTCTAACCTTCCAAGAATCCTTAACGGATTAGGAATTGCTATTGTTTCTACATCAAGAGGATTGATGACTGGAAAACAAGCTAAGCAATTGAACATTGGTGGTGAGGTAATTTGTTACGTATACTAATAAAACGACTTAACGATGTCAAGAATAGGTAAAAATCCAATTGTAGTTCCAGCTGGAGTAACTGTAGAAGTTGCAGAAGGAGTAATTACAGTAAAAGGAAAATTAGGTCAACTTACTCAGGAATATTCTGATGTTACTGTAAAAGTTGAAGATGGTCAAGTTCTAGTTGAAAGATCATCTGATCAAAAAGATCAAAGAGCAAAACACGGATTATACAGATCATTAATCAATAACATGATTATTGGTGTATCTGAAGGTTTTACAAAAGAATTAGAATTGGTTGGGGTAGGTTACAGAGCTTCTAACCAAGGACAAAAACTTGACTTGGCTCTTGGATTTTCTCATAACATCATTTTAGAAATCGCTCCTGAAGTTAAATTGGAGACAGTTTCTGAGAAAGGTAAAAATCCAATCGTAAAATTAACATCTTTCGATAAACAACTTGTAGGACAAGTGGCTGCGAAAATTAGAAATTTCCGTAAACCAGAACCTTACAAAGGAAAAGGAGTTAAGTTTGTTGGTGAAGTATTAAGAAGAAAAGCAGGTAAATCAGCTTAAAAATAAAAGATTATGTCATTAACAAAATCTGAAAGAAGACAGAGAATTAAATTCAGAATCAGAAAAATCGTAAGCGGTACTGCCGCAAAACCAAGACTTTCTGTATTCAGAAGTAACAAAGAAATCTATGCACAGCTCATAGACGATGTAAATGGTGTTACTTTATTGGCTGCTTCATCTAGAGAGAAAGAAGTAGGTACTAAAGGTACAAACGTTGAAGTTGCAGCATCAGTTGGAAAATTGGTAGCAGAAAAAGCGTTAAAAGCCGGAATTGAAACTGTTACCTTCGATAGAGGTGGGTATCTATATCACGGTCGTATTAAATCATTAGCAGAAGGCGCTAGAGCGGCTGGACTTAAATTCTAAGAAATTATGTATCATAAATACAAAAACGTAGAGTTAGTAAAACCAAGTGGACTTGAATTAAAGGATCGTTTGGTGAGTGTGAACCGTGTAACTAAAGTTACAAAAGGTGGTAGAGCTTTTGGTTTTTCTGCAATTGTAGTTGTAGGCGACGAGAATGGTGTAGTTGGACATGGTCTTGGAAAATCTAAAGATGTTTCTGAAGCTATTGCTAAAGCAGTAGAAGATGCAAAGAAAAATCTTGTGAAAATTCCATTGAGCAGCAAAACTGTTCCTCACGAACAAAAAGGTAAATTTGGTGGAGCACGTGTTTTCTTGATCCCTGCATCTCATGGTACAGGAGTTATCGCTGGTGGAGCTGTTCGTTCAGTTCTTGAATCAGTTGGAATTCACGACGTATTGTCAAAATCTCAAGGTTCTTCGAATCCTCACAACGTGGTAAAAGCAACTTTTGATGCTTTATTGCAAATGAGAAGCGCTTATACTGTTGCAAAACAAAGAGGTGTTTCTTTAGAGAAAGTTTTTAAAGGTTAATTCAAGGAAATTATGGCGAAATTATTAGTAAAACAAGTTAGAAGCAAAATCAATTGTCCTCTATCTCAGAAAAGAGGTCTTGAAGCTTTAGGTCTTCGTAAAATGGGACAAGTTGTGGAGCATGATTCAAATCCTGCTATCCTTGGGATGATAAACAAAGTAAAACACTTAGTTTCTGTTGAAGAAGCTAAATAACAAATTATAGTTATGAATTTAAGTAACTTACAGCCAGCTGAAGGCTCAACACACAATCAAAACAAAAGATTAGGTAGAGGAGAAGGTTCTGGAAAAGGTGGTACTTCTGCAAGAGGTCACAAAGGAGCTAAATCTCGTTCTGGTTATTCTAAAAAGATTGGTTTTGAAGGAGGTCAAATGCCACTTCAAAGACGTGTGCCTAAATTTGGTTTCAAAAACATCAATCGTAAAGAATACGAAGGTGTAAACCTTGATACGCTTCAAGCTTTGGTTGATAATGGAATTGTTACAGATAATACTGTTGATATGACAGTTTTCGTAGCTAACCGTTTGGCAACTAAAAACGAAATCGTAAAGATTTTGGGAAGAGGTGAATTGAAAGCTAAATTAAAGGTAACCGCTCATAAATTTACTGCTACTGCAAAAGCTGCAATCGAAGCTGCTGGTGGAGAAGCCGTAACTTTATAATTCTTATAATCAAGATGAAGAAATTTATAGAATCGTTAAGCAATGTTTGGAAGATTGAAGAACTAAAAAATAGAATTTTAGTTACTCTTGGTTTGTTATTGGTGTATCGTTTTGGTGCTCAGGTAACACTTCCAGGTATTGATGCGACTAAGTTAAATGGACTTACTGATCAAACAAAAGAAGGAATCGGATGGTTAATCGATGTATTTACAGGTGGTGCGTTTTCGCAAGCATCTGTATTTGCATTGGGTATCATGCCGTATATCTCTGCATCTATCGTAGTTCAATTGATGGGTATTGCTGTGCCTTACCTTCAAAAACTACAGAAAGATGGTGAAAGCGGAAGAAAGAAAATGAACCAAATCACGCGTTGGTTGACTATTGTTATTACTTTAGTTCAAGCGCCAGGTTATATTTTCAATCTTTACAGAACTTTGCCAGGAGAAGCTTTCCTTTCTAATGTGAACCCAGGATTGATCTCGCCTTTTGCGTTCCAGTTCTTATCTGTGGTAATACTTGTTTCAGGTACTATCTTCGCAATGTGGCTGGGTGAAAAAATTACTGATAAAGGAATTGGAAACGGTATATCGTTATTGATCATGGTAGGTATTATTGCGAGAATGCCACAAGCATTCATCCAAGAATTCTCTACTAGAGTAACAAACAATAACGGTGGTCCAATGCTATTGGTTTTCGAAGTAATAATTTGGTTGCTCGTCATCGTAGCTTGTGTTCTATTAGTAATGGCCGTTCGAAAAATTCCGGTGCAGTATGCTCGTCGTACCGCTTCTGGTGAATTCGAACAAGGAGGAAACAGACAGTGGATTCCATTGAAGCTTAACGCTTCTGGAGTTATGCCGATCATTTTTGCTCAAGCAATTATGTTCATTCCTGCTGCTTTGGCTGGTCTATCTAGTTCAGAAACAGCTACTTCAGTGAGTACCGCTTTCCAGAATATCTTCGGATGGCAGTATAATATGGTTTTTGCTCTGTTAATCATAGTTTTTACTTACTTTTACACCGCAATTACAGTACCTACAAATAAAATGGCAGATGATCTAAAAAGAAGTGGTGGTTTCATTCCTGGAATTAGACCGGGAGCAGAAACTTCTGAGTTTTTAGATAAAATCATGTCCTATATAACGTTCCCAGGTTCATTATTTCTTGCTTTAATAGCTGTGTTCCCAGCAATTGTTGTAAGTGTTTTGAGTGTTCAACCATCTTGGGCCTTGTTTTATGGAGGTACATCGTTATTGATTATGGTTGGAGTTGCAAGTGATACTATCCAGCAAATTAATTCTTATTTGTTGAACAAGCATTACGACGGTTTGATGAAAAGTGGTAAAAATAGAAAAGCAGTAGCTTAATTTTTATGGCAAAACAATCAGCAATAGAACAAGACGGATCCATCATCGAAGCATTATCAAATGCGATGTTCCGTGTAGAGTTAGAAAATGGACATATTGTAATTGCTCACATCTCTGGAAAAATGCGTATGCATTATATCAAGTTATTGCCTGGCGATAAAGTGAAACTAGAAATGAGTCCTTACGATCTGTCAAAAGCAAGAATTACTTATAGATACTAAAGCTATTAAAATGAAAGTAAGAGCATCAGTTAAAAAAAGAAGTGCCGAGTGCATTATCGTACGAAGAAAAGGAAGATTGTACGTTATTAATAAAAAGAATCCTAGATTTAAACAAAGACAAGGATAGTTATGGCAAGAATAGCAGGGGTAGATATACCTAAAAACAAAAGAGGAGTTATCGCTTTAACTTATATCTTCGGAATAGGAAAAAGCAGAGCTATTGAGATTTTAGAAAAAGCTCAAGTAAGCCAAGATACTAAAGTTCAAGATTGGAATGATGACGAAATCGGAGCTATCCGTGATGCCGTTTCATATTTCAAAATCGAAGGTGAATTGCGTTCAGAGATTTCATTAAACATCAAACGTTTGATGGATATCGGATGCTACAGAGGAATCCGTCACAGATCTGGTCTTCCATTAAGAGGACAAAGAACTAAGAACAACTCTAGAACAAGAAAAGGTAAAAGAAAAACTGTTGCTAACAAGAAAAAAGCAACTAAATAATAAGTAGTATGGCTAAGGCAAGTGCAAAAAAACGTAAAGTTATCGTTGAATCAACAGGCGAAGCTCATATTAGTGCAACTTTTAACAACATCATCATTTCTTTGACTAACAAAAAAGGTGAAGTTATTTCTTGGTCTTCAGCTGGTAAAATGGGCTTCAGAGGTTCTAAAAAGAATACTCCATATGCAGCTCAAATGGCAGCAGAAGATTGTAGCAAAGTAGCGTTAGAAGCTGGACTTAAAAAAGTGAAAGTTTATGTAAAAGGACCAGGAAACGGACGTGAGTCTGCTATCCGTTCACTACATAACGGTGGAATTGAAGTAACAGAAATCATTGACGTTACTCCAATGCCTCACAATGGATGTCGTCCTCCAAAAAGACGTAGAGTTTAATTATATTTAAGTATAACTAGGTAGATCATAGATTATCGGAGGATATGACCTGAATTCATAATCTCTACCTTAATTTAATTTTTAGAAATGGCAAGATATACTGGTCCAAAAACTAAAATTGCTCGTAAATTCGGCGAAGCAATCTTCGGAGATGACAAATCTTTCGAAAAAAGAAATTATCCACCTGGACAACACGGGATGGCTAAAAAAAGAGGTAAGAAATCTGAATATGCTGTCCAGTTGATGGAAAAGCAAAAAGCTAAATATTCTTATGGAATTTTAGAAAAACAATTCAGAAACTTATTCGAAAAAGCTTCTGCTACTAAAGGAGTAACAGGTGAAGTTCTTTTACAACTTTGTGAGGCTAGATTAGATAACGTAGTATTCAGAATGGGTATCGCTCCTTCTAGAAGAGCTGCACGTCAAATCGTTTCTCACAGACACATCACTGTTAACGGTGAAAATGTAAATATTCCTTCTTATCACCTAAAACCTGGAGATAAAGTAGCTGTTCGTGAAAAATCTAAATCTTTAGAAGCTATCGAGCGTTCATTATCTAATTCTAGTCACGTTTACGAGTGGATCACTTGGAACAATGACCTTAAAGAAGGTACTTTCGTTTCAGTTCCAGCGAGACTTCAAATTCCAGAAAATATCAAAGAACAGCTAATCGTAGAGTTGTATAACAAATAATAGACACTAGTCGAACATATGGCAATATTTAATTTTCAGAAGCCCGATAAAGTTATCATGATCGATTCAACCGATTTTGAAGGTAAGTTTGAATTCAGACCTTTAGAACCTGGCTATGGATTGACTGTTGGTAATGCACTTAGAAGAGTCTTGCTTTCCGCTTTAGAAGGATATGCAATTACATCTGTTCGTATCGAAGGTGTAGATCACGAGTTTTCTACAATTTCAGGAGTAGTTGAAGATGTTACAGAAATTATCCTTAATCTAAAACAAGTACGTTTCAAACGTCAGATTGAAGATATCGATAACGAGTCTGTTTCTATCTCAATTTCTGGCAAAGACCAGATTACTGCTGGAGATTTTCAAAAATTTATTTCTGGATTCCAAGTATTGAACCCAGAATTGGTTATCTGCAACTTAGATAGCAAGGTTAACTTGAATATGGAGTTGACTATTGAAAAAGGTAGAGGATACGTTCCTGCAGAAGAGAACAAAAAACAAAACGCTGCCATCGGTACTATCTTCACGGATTCTATCTTTACTCCGGTAAAGAACGTGAAATATGCAATCGAAAACTTCCGTGTTGAGCAAAAAACAGATTACGAGAAATTAGTTTTTGAAATCAAAACTGATGGATCTATTAATCCAAAAGATGCTCTTACAGAAGCTGCTAAAGTTTTGATACACCATTTCATGCTGTTCTCTGATGAAAGAATAACACTTGAAGCTGATGAAATCGCTCAGACAGAATCGTATGACGAAGAGTCATTGCACATGAGACAATTGCTTAAAACTAAGCTTGTTGATATGGATTTGTCAGTGAGAGCATTAAATTGCTTGAAAGCGGCTGAAGTGGATACACTCGGAGATCTAGTATCTTTCAATAAGAATGACTTGATGAAGTTCCGTAATTTCGGTAAAAAATCATTGACTGAGCTTGATGAGCTTGTGGCTGTGAAAAACCTACATTTCGGTATGGATCTAGCAAAATACAAATTAGATAAAGAATAAATTACTTCATATTTTGCTCTCCAAAGAGGATTGAAGCAAGATGGAGTTAAAAAAAACACGTCATGAGACACGGAAAAAAATTCAACCACTTAAGCAGACAGACAGCGCATAGAAAAGCTATGTTGTCTAATATGGCTTGTTCTCTAATCGAGCACAAACGTATTAATACTACTGTTGCTAAAGCTAAAGCGCTTAAACAATTTGTTGAGCCTTTGATTACAAAATCAAAACAAGACACTACTCATAACAGACGTATTGTTTTTGCTTACCTTAGAAGCAAATATGCGGTAACTGATCTTTTCAGAGACGTAGCTGCTAAAGTTGGAGATCGTCCAGGTGGATACACACGTATCATTAAACTTGGAAATCGTCTAGGTGATAACGCTGATATGGCGATGATCGAGCTAGTTGATTTCAACGAACTTTACAACGGTGGTAAAAAAGAAGTTAAAAAAGCTAAAAGCCGTCGTGGTGGAAAAGCTAAAAAAGCAGAAGAAACTGCTGTTGAAGAAGCTCCAAAAGCTGAAGCTCCAGCTGCCGAAACTTCTACAGACGCTGCAGAATAATGAAGAAATTCATTTCATAAATAAAAAAAGGATAAGCTATTATAGTTTATCCTTTTTTTTTGCCCATTTCAATACTACTACTTGGGTATAAAACGAGACAGAAAAATTCTTGGAGAAATAAATTTTCAGAAACTCCAAATTTGAATTAAATTTGCAACCGCATTCCGCAACTACACAACACAACACTAAAAATGAAATACACAACACGACAAAAAGCAATCCTCCTGCTAAGTGACGGAACAATTTTTTATGGAAAATCCATTGGAATAGAAGGAACTACGTTTGGCGAAGTCTGCTTCAATACCGGAATGACAGGCTACCAAGAAATCTTTACCGATCCGTCTTATTTCGGACAGATCATGGTGGCGACTAATGCGCACATCGGTAACTACGGTGTCAATGCCGAAGATATCGAGGCGGACCAGATTATGATTTCTGGATTAGTGTGCAAAAACTTTTCATTCAACCATTCCCGTGCAAATTCTTCTGGAAGCTTGGAGAACTATTTCAAAAAACAGAACTTGGTTTGCATTTCTGATGTAGATACAAGAGCTTTGGTAAGCTATATCCGCGATAATGGAGCGATGAATGCTGTAATCTCTACCGACGGAAAATCTATCGATGAACTAAAAGCCTTATTGGCAAAAGTTCCAGACATGAAAGGTTTGGAGTTGGCTTCAAAAGTTTCTACTAAAGAGCCTTATTTTGTTGGACAAGAAACAGCGACTTATAAAATTGCTGCTTTAGATCTGGGTATCAAGAAGAACATCTTGAGAAATCTCGCCAAAAGAGACTGTTATATAAAAGTGTTTCCTTTTGATGCAACCTATGAAGAGATGAAAGCCTTTAATCCAGATGGATTCTTCCTTTCTAATGGTCCTGGTGACCCAGACCCTCTTTATGGCGCTATTGATATTGCTAAGAAAATCTTGGCCAATGACGATCCTGTTTTTGGAATCTGCCTCGGACATCAAGTCTTGGCGCTTGCTAACGGAATCTCTACGTATAAGATGTTTAACGGGCATAGGGGAATAAACCATCCTGTGAAGAATGAGATTACAGGAAAAGGAGAAATCACGTCGCAAAACCACGGATTTGCCGTAAACCGTGAAGAACTAGAAAAACATCCAGATCTAGAAATCACGCACCTTCATATCAATGATGGCACGGTAGCCGGAATGCGCATGAAGAACAAAAACTGCTTTTCGGTACAATACCATCCAGAAGCAAGTCCTGGTCCGCATGATTCGTCTTATTTGTTCGACCAATTCATCGAGAACATAAACAAAGCTGTTAAAGCTTAACTACTATAAAAAGACGCCGCAAGGCGTTTTTTTTTGTTTGCTATAAATTGAATCTGTATTGCTTGACAGCCAGCCAAAAAAAAGAGCCACTGTAAGTGGCTCTTTCAATTTGTGGTACTTAGGATTATTATTGTTTCACCACCTTTATTGTTTTTGTCTGTCCTTGAGACGTCACTTTTACCAAGTACGATCCCGTAGGAAGCGCAGACATATCAATTTTTCCTTCGGTACTATTAATGACTTTTGAAGCTACATTTTGTCCTAATAAATTAAATACTTGGACATCAGAAATATCTTGGTCATACAATAGGTTTAAAACACCGTTTACTGGATTTGGATAGGCCCTAAAGTTCGTGCTGTCAAATGCAGGAGTGCTCAATGTCGGGCTCCAAGCTGCTATAGAAAACAGTTCTTCTTCGTCATTCAAATATTCCCATACTCTGATGTAGACTGTTTCTCCAGGAGTTCTTCCTGTCAAGTTGATTCTTGAATAGTTTCCAGACGAACCAGAATCATCATCACATTCCACCAATTCAAGAGCATCACAAGTACCAGAATAAATGGCTAGGCCAGAATCGAAAGAAGTATCACTAGAACCAGTAGGATTTCCAGTTTGAATCGTAAGTTTTCCATCAGCAGGAATAACCACTTTATACCAAACATCACCACCGCTATAACTAGCACAATCCGGATCAGGAATAGAGCTTGCATTTGCAGAATCTGTAGCACCTGCAATAGTTGAATTTACAGCTCCGCCCGCATAGGTTGTTGCTGCTGTAAGTGTTATGGCATTAGCACAATCGTCGTTAGCTGGAGGAGAAGGTAAAATGCCTACACAGATATCAAAAGTAGTTGATCCAATAACGTCTTCGGCATAGCTGAACACTCTTACATAATAAGTGGTGCCAACTGTCAAATTAGAAATAATGCTTGAATCTGGATCGCTAACGCCTAGGCTTATCAATTGGCCGCCACAATTTCCTTGTAATACTTCATGAGCAAGGTCGCTTGGATCCCCTTCAATATTTAAAAGGCTAATTTTATGAGAAGTTGCGGTTGCTATAAAAGTATACCAAACGTCGTCGTCTGGAGCACCATCACCGTTGTCACCTTCTCCAGAATCTGTAGCGCCAGCTATAGTGCCTGCTGTCTTTGCTGTGCAAGAAGCATCTGTGTTGACCGTAAGGGCTACAGCGTCAGTACAATCGTCATTTGCAGGAGCTTGAGGCTGTGAACCGATACAGATATTAAAAGTTGTCGATTCGGGAGCGTTATCATAATAACTAAATACGCGTACATAATATGTCGTGCCTACAGTTAGCCCAGTGGCAAAGCTTGAGTTAGGGTCGCTTGAAGTCAATACTGTCAAAGTTCCACAAGTTCCATCCAATACTTCATGTACCAGGTCTGTTTGATCTCCTTCAACATCTAGCAAGCTTATTTTGTGAGAAGTTGCTGTTGCCACAAAGCTATACCATACATCATCATCTGCTACTCCAGTTTCCGTTTCAACGCCAGAATCTGTAGCGCTGGCCAATGTGGCCGCTGTTGTTGCCGTGCAAGACAAATCAGGATTTACGGTAAGGACTACTGCGCCTGTACATTCGTCATTTGCCGGAGCTGGAGGCAAGGTGCCGATACAGATATCAAAAGTTGTCGATTCAGGAGCATTTGTGCCATAACTGAATACCCTTACATAATAGGTCGTGCCGATAGTAAGTCCAGAGGCTGTGCTTATATCATCATCGCTGCTATTTAAGATTGTCAATGCAGTACAATTTCCATCCATCACTTCATGTACAAGATCTGTTTGGTCTCCATTTGAATTCAGCAAGCTGATTTTGTGAGTCGTAGAAGTTGCTACAAAGCTAAACCAAACGTCATCATCAGCTGTTCCAGTGTCAGCACCAATACCAGAATTGGTAGCGCTCACTAATGTTCCGGCAGTTTTTGATGTACATAATAAATCAGAATTAACCGTTAGTGCCACTGCACCCGCGCATTCATCATTTGCAGGAGCCGTAGGAGGAATTCCGATACAGACATCAAAAGTAGTTGATTCTGCTCCGCTATCTCCATAAGTGAATACTCTAAGATAATAGGTAGTGCCGATAGTCAGTCCTGTAATTAAGCTCGAATCGCTATCGCTTGCCTGTAGGCTCAATAACTGTCCGCCACAAGACCCTTCCAATACTTCATGTACAAGATCTGTTTCATCACCTTCTACATTTAGTAGTTTTATCCTGTGTGAAGTTGCTGTAGCAGTAAAAGTAAACCATACATCATCATCGGCTGTTCCAACACCGCTAACCACTTCTCCTGAATCTGTTGCACTTACTACAGTTCCAGATGTTCTTAAAGTACAAGAATCGTTAGCATTTACGGCAACCGAAATAGCGCCTATACAGTCGTCGTTAGCCGGAGCTGCAGGCGGAACACCCACGCAGATATTAAAAGTTGTCGATTCTGGAACTGTATCGCTATAACTAAAAACGCGTATATAATAGGTAGTGCCTACAGTCAGTCCCGTAGCAAGGCTTGAATCGTTATCATTTGAAGTCAAGGTAACCAACGATCCGCAGGCTCCGTCCATTACTTCGTGAACAAGATCTGTCAAATCACCTTCTGCATCTAATATTTTGATTCTATGCGAAGTTGCTGTAGCTACAAAGCTATACCATACATCATCATCCGCACTTCCCGTGGCTGTCGTGATTCCTGAATCTGTAGCGCCAGCCAAGATTCCTCCTGTTCTAGAAGAGCAAGACGCATCCGTATTTACAGTAAGAGCAATGGCATCGGCACATTCATCATTAGTTAAGGTCGGTAATGTGGTGATGCAGATGTTAAAAGTAGTTGCAGCAGGATCAGATCCGTAGCTGAATACTCTTATATAATACGTAGTGCCTACGGTCAATCCAGAAATAAGGCTTGTGTCGTTGTCGCTTGAGTTTAAGACTGCCAAGGTTCCACAAGTTCCGCCAAGAACTTCATGTACTAAGTCAGTAGTATCACCTTCTACATCTTTCAAGCTGATTCTGTGGGAAGCCGCTGTTGCTACAAAGCTATACCAAACGTCATCGTCTGCAGTTCCGGTCTCGGTTTCTATTCCAGAATCAGTAGCGCCAACCAAAACACCGCTGCCCATTGAAGAACAAGTTAGGTTTGGATTTGCAGTTAAAGCAATGGCTGTAGCACAATTGTCATTGGTAAGAGCCGGCAGCGTGCTAACACAGATGTCAAAAGTTGTAGATGCAGGATCGTCATAATAGCTATAGACCCTTACATAATAGGTTGTGCCGACAGTAAGTCCGGAAACAATACTAGAATTAGGATCTGCAGAGCTTAAGATAGTCAAGGATCCGCAAGTACCGCCCATCACTTCATGAGCAAGATCAGTTTCGTCGCCTTCTACATTCGATAGGTTAATTTTGTGAGCTGTGGCCGTTGCCACGAAAGAGTACCAGACATCATCGTCTGCATCTCCAGTATCGGCTTCGAACCCAGAATCGGTTGCTCCAGATAATGTTCCGGAAGTTCCTCCCGTACAATTAAGACCAGGATTTACGCTTAGTGAAACTGCATTTGCACAGTTGTCATTGCTAGGCGCTTGCGCATACGTCTGCCAATAAAAAGCAAATAAGGCAAATAAAAATAGTTGTTTTTTCATATTAGTTAGTTGTTTGATTAACAAGAATCTAATATGTGCATTTTATGAGCGAAATACAATTGCGATTTAGAATTCGATAGGTTTGATTTAGAATTCGTAAAAATAAGAAAGAACGTACAAGGCAATTTATAACCCTTTTTTGCAAGTAAAGTCCCAAATCAAAAAACCATTAAATGCAAAAAGAAATACTAATTGCTAAAACGTTTGCGTTTATAAGTTTTTAAAAAATAAAAGATTTCGGATTTTAAAATCCTTAAATTTGTTTTTTATTGAAAGAAACAATCAAATAATAACAAATAAACAATCAATAATGAGCAGAATTATTAAAATCCACGCTAGACAGATTCTTGATTCTAGAGGAAATCCAACTATTGAAGTCGATGTAGTAACAGAACACGGAATTCTTGGAAGAGCTGCTGTTCCATCTGGAGCTTCAACTGGAGAACATGAAGCGGTAGAACTTCGCGATGGCGGAAAAGCATTCATGGGCAAAGGAGTTATGAAAGCTGTAGAAAATGTAAATATTAAAATTGCTGAAGAATTATTAGGAACTTCTGTTTTTGAGCAAAACCTGATTGACCAAAGAATGATTGAGTTGGATGGTACTCCAAACAAATCGACGCTTGGAGCCAATGCAATTCTTGGCGTTTCTTTAGCGGTTGCAAAAGCGGCTGCTAATGAATTAGGAATGCCTTTATATCGTTATGTTGGTGGTGTTTCTGGAAATACGCTTCCAGTTCCGATGATGAATATCATCAATGGAGGTTCTCACTCCGATGCTCCTATTGCTTTCCAGGAATTTATGATTATGCCTGTTAAAGCAAAAACTTTTTCTCAAGCCATGCAGATGGGAACTGAGATTTTCCACAATCTGAAAAAAGTATTGCACGACAGAGGCTTGAGCACAGCTGTTGGAGACGAAGGAGGTTTTGCGCCAAACTTGGCTGGCGGAACAGAAGATGCGCTAGATTCGATCAAAAAAGCCGTTGAAAATGCAGGCTATACTTTTGGCGATGATGTGAAGATTGCTCTTGACTGTGCGGCTTCGGAGTTTTATGTAAACGGAAATTACGATTATAAAAAATTTGAAGGCGAAACCGGAAAAATCCGTTCTTCAAAAGAACAAGCAGAATATTTGGCCGAATTGGCTTCGAAATATCCGATCATCTCTATCGAAGACGGTATGCAGGAAAATGATTGGGACGGCTGGAAATACCTTACAGAACTTATCGGAGATAAAGTACAGTTAGTAGGAGACGATTTGTTTGTGACGAATGTAGAACGTCTTAAGACAGGAATCGATAAAGGTATTGCCAATTCAATCTTGGTAAAAGTGAACCAAATTGGTACTTTGACCGAAACCATCGCAGCCGTAAACATGGCGCACAATGCAGGATATACTTCTGTAATGTCGCACCGTTCTGGTGAAACAGAAGACAATACGATTGCTGATTTGGCAGTAGCATTGAATTGCGGACAAATCAAGACGGGTTCTGCATCGCGTTCTGACCGTATGGCAAAATACAACCAATTGTTGCGTATCGAAGAAGAATTGGGAAGCACAGCTTATTTTCCTGGAGAAAAAGCTTTCAAGATTAAATAATTTAGTTATCTTTAGAACTATAAGCCCTTTTAGATTTCAACTTCTAAAAGGGTTTTTTTATGAAATCAAATTCTAATTTGAAGCCATCGAATTCTAAGTCTGGTCGCTAGTGGCACTGTGGAAATGTTATTTTTGTTTATGTCATTGTTTTTAAAAAGCATATCATTGCATTTTAAGAGATAAAAAACGTTTTAGAATGAAGTTAAAAGCCCTATTTATCTGCTTTTTTATACTGTTTTATGCTGATTTCTATTCACAAGAAAAGACTATTGACAGCCTAAAAGGGGTTTTAGAGCATTCTAAAAACGATATCGATAGGACCGTACTCCTTAATGCTATCGCGACAGAATATATGTCGAGCGATCCCAAAATGATGCAAGAGTATGCTACTAAAGCACTAGAGCTCTCCCAAAGAATCAAATATAAAATTGAAGAAGGCAATGCCTATTTGAATTTAGGGAATGTAAATGTCATTCTTGGGAAATATGCTGCTGCCCTTGACCATTTTTATAATGCGCAGAATATCTTCGAAACAGAAATTACCTCCGATGCTAAAAATAGATTAGAAATTAAAAAAGGCCTGGCTCGTGCATATGGAAGCTTAGGAATTGTTTTTTCAGAACAAAGCAACTATGCGAAGGCTCTGCAGTATCATTTGAAAGCGGTAAAAGTATATGAAGAAATCAAGGACGAAGGGCGGATGGCTCGGATTTACAATAATATCGGAATCGTCTACCAAGCGCTTAAAGAAGATTTCAAAGCCTTAGACTATTTTATAAAGGCCCAAAAACTTCAAGAAAAAACAGGCGATATGACGGTCGGTATTACCACTACGAATATCGGTAACATCTATTTAAGGCAGAAAAACTATCCCAAAGCGCTCGAATATTATACAAAATCAAAAAATACATTCGACAAGAGCAAGGATGTCAGAGGACTCGGAGAATTATACAATAACTTAGGTTCTTATTATTCACAGACAGGAAATTCATCAATGGCTCTAGAAAACTGGAACAAAGCCATTACCGAATTTAGATCGATAGATGATAAATTCGGAATCTCGGATACCTATTCGCATCTTGGGAATTTTTATTTTAGCCAAAAGAAATACAATGAGGCTTTAGAGAATGCAAATAATGCGCTGCGTCTGGCAAAAGAACTAGATGTTTTAGAGCAGACCATGAATTCTCAAAAGCTGATAAGTGCTATTTATGAAGCACAAAACAATCCGATTCTTGCCTTCCAGCATTATAAGCTGTATACCACTGCAAAAGACAGCCTTATCAGCCATGAGAATATCAGAAAAAGCGTGCAGGCAGAAATGAACTTCGACTTTGAAAAAAGAGAGGCACTGCAAGAAGAAGCTCATGAAAAGAAAGAATTGCTTTTTAAAGAACAAAATAAAAGGTATAGGCTTCAGACTATTTTCGGAGCATTGCTAGTCCTTCTGTTTTTTGGAATCATCTTCCTTATCTATAATAGGATGCAGCTGAAAAAAACACTGACACTTCAGAAAGAATTAGCAGAATACGAACAAAAAGCGCTTCATCTTCAAATGAATCCGCATTTTGTGTTTAATTGCCTCGGTTCGATTTCCAGCTTTATTGTACAGAACGGTACAGATTCGGCCATTAAATACCTTTCAAAGTTCTCCAAATTAATGCGATTGACGCTGGAGTATTCCAAAGAATCGTTAATCCCAATCGACAAGGAAATCGAAGGCTTGCAAAATTATTTGGAACTGGAGCAGCTTCGTTCCGATAAAATGTTTAATTTCAGCATCACCAAAAGTGATGAGATAGAAGACGATGTGGCGCTGCCGCCTCTTTTATTGCAGCCTTTTGTAGAGAATGCGATCCTTCATGGATTGATTCCTAAAAAAGAAGTCGGTAAAATCGATATCGAATTTTTATTACAAGGTGAAAGCTTGATCTGTACGATTGTTGACAATGGTATTGGTTTTGAAAAATCCCAAGAATTAAAAGCATCGTCTGTTTCTATTCATAAATCAATGGCTTTAGATATTACGAGAAAACGACTTGAAATGATGGAAGCCGTCACGTCAAAGACTTCAAAAGTCGAGATAAAAGAATTAAAAGACGATCATGGAAATCCAAAAGGGACAGAAGTGATTCTGTACCTGCCAATACAATACATCAAATAGAATATGATAACAGCTTTGTTGATTGATGATGATAGCAATTTAAGAAACGGGATGAAAAGCCTGTTGAATCGCTATGCGCCAGAAATTAAGATATTAGGAGAAGCAGACAGCGTAAAAACAGGTATCAAGGCTATTGACAGCCTTAAGCCGCAAGTAGTCTTTTTGGATATCCAGCTTACAGACGGTACCGGTTTTGATATTTTAGAAAAACTAGCCCAGAAGAATGGCAAATCATCTTCTCATATTGTTTTTGTTACGGCCCATGAAGAATATGCAATCAAAGCATTTCGTTTCAGCGCTTTAGATTTCCTTTTAAAGCCTGTTGATCCCGAAGAATTAGAGAAGGTTATTGAAAAGATCAAAAATGCTTTAGAAAAAAACGATAACTACGCACACATTGACCTGCTGTTGGAAAACATCAGGAAAAAAGTCGATAATTTTAAAAGAATAGCGCTTTCTACAGCAGATGGCATACATCTGTTGGAAGTCAGCGATATCATACGGTGCGAATCCGAAGACAATTACACTAAATTCTATGTCAAGAACGGCAAGCCCATATTGATTTCGAAAACACTGAAAGAATATGAGGAATTATTAGGGGAGCACGGATTTGAAAGAATCCATCAGTCCCATTTAATCAACCTTTCTTGTCTGAAATCTTATATCAAAAAAGACGGTGGCTATGTGATTATGGCCGACAACAGCAAGCTCCCAATCTCGCAACGAAAAAAAGAACGATTGCAAGAATTGTTGAAATTGATTTAGCGAATTCTAACTCAAAATCACAAAATTCTAGTTAAATTCTTTTTTTAACACCTACTTTATTATATTTGGAAATATATATTTAGGTAAAAAGCTAAAAATGATGGTTATATGAAAAGACTATTACTTTATGGGTTGCTTTTCTTTTATGGATTTATAAACGCGCAAAACGTTTATATCCTTGACTCATCTTTTAAAAACAAATTACTTGCTGCCGATACGTCTAACGCCATTGCGAAGGATAACGGTGGCAGTCCGATACGGATTGATGCTAATCAGGATGGGGAAATCCAAGCAAGCGAAGCACTGCAAGTTGTTGAATTAGACATTTCTTCTTCCAATATTTTTCATCTGCTTGGGATTGATGCTTTTTCAAATTTAAAAGCACTTAAATGCGGACATAATACAATACAAACGCTCGATCTTTCGGGCAATACTAGTCTTGAATTTGTAGAATGCTACGACAATATGATTTCTTCTCTGAATTTGGCAGGACTTGTTAACTTGTCTTATTTGGATTGTAGGCTTATGGCAGGACAGCTTACTTCTCTAAATCTTGCCGGACTAACGGGATTGAAAACCCTGAAGTGCGGGCGTAATAATCTAACATCTTTAAATCTCTCTTCGCTAACAAATCTGATAGAATTGGATTGCAGCATTTCTGATATATCGAGCCTGAATCTTTCAGGACTCGTGAATTTAAAATCGTTGGATTGCAGTTTGAATCTTCTTTCTTCTTTAGATGTCACGCCTTTAGTGAGTTTGGAGAATTTTGATTATTCCTATAACAATCTTGCATCGCTAAATATTTCTTCATTAACTTCATTAAAGAAATTATCATGCAATTCGATTGGTCTTACGTCTTTGAATTTGTCACCATTTCCCAATCTGGTTTTTCTGAGCTGCCATAGCAATCTGCTGTCTTCTCTAGATCTTTCAAATTCTGATAGCCTAGTAACATTAGAATGTGGTGCTAACCAATTAACATCTCTCAATGTCTCGAATCTGACCAACATGACTTCTTTGATGTGCGGTTATAATGACCTTGTTGCTCTAGATTTGTCAGGATTGACAAACCTTGAATATTTAGATTGTAGCAACAATGCGATTACAACCATAGGCACGCAGGGACTAGATAGTCTTGTTAGAATCCTTTGTGGTAACAATGCAATTACTGCGCTAGATATGAGCCATTCGCCTCATGTAACTTTTTTGTCTTGCGAGAACAATTCTTTGCTGGCAACAGTTAATTTGAAAAACGGTACTTCTTTTACAGAAATTCCGATCACTGGATTTGAATTTCAAAATACACCAAGCTTGGCTTACGTTTGCTCAGATGAAGAAGAAAGCGAGCTATTGCAAAGTTTCTTCTCTGGGTTAGGGGCGAATATATCCGTTTCTCCTTATTGTACTTTTACTCCTGGCGGCGACTATAACACGATTACAGGCATTGTAAGATTAGATGCAAATGGCAACGGATGCGATGCTAGTGATGCTGCGCAGCCTTTTATAAAAATGAAAATAAGCGATGGAACAGAAGAAGAAGCCGTGTTTTTAAATTCAGAAACAAACTATGCTTTTTATACACAGGATGGTACGTTTACGGTAACTCCTGCTACTGAAAACGCTTCATTCTTTTCTTTTGGTCCAACGAACGCCGTGGTCAATTTTCCAGATGTAGACAATACGGTCTATACGCAGAACTTCTGTATTACGCCTAACGGTACGCATCCAGATGTTGAAATTGCTATTGCGCCAATTGTTCCGGCAAGGCCAGGGTTTGATGCTGTCTATAAGGTAGTTTACAAAAACAACGGAAACCAGACAATATCACAGACTTCAGGAATAACACTGCTGTATAATCAAAATCTTATGAGCTTTGTATCTTCGACTCCAACAGAACGCTCTCAGGGACTTGGAAGGATTAGCTGGGATTACACAAACCTGCATCCTTTTGAAGCCAGAAGCTTTAATGTGACGATGAATATCAACAGGCCTACCGACGGCAACCCTGTAAATATTAATGATGTACTGAATTTTACAGCCTCTGTTACGTTGCCAAATGGCGACGAAAATATGGCTGACAACTCCTTTGCGCTCCGCCAGACTGTGGTAGGTTCGTATGATCCGAATGATATACAATGTCTTCAAGGCGATATCGTTCCGCCTTCAGAAATAGGAGATTATCTTCACTATTTAATCCGTTTTGAAAATACAGGAACAGCTGCAGCTCAAAACATAGTCATCCGCGATGAAATTAATGATGCGGAATACGATGCTTCCAGCATCCAGATATTAAATACCTCTCATAAAATGACGAGGGCTAATGTAAAAGGCAATCTGGCAGAGTTTATTCTTAAAAATGTTTCTATAGATTCTGGCGGACATGGCAATATTTTATTGAAGATCAAATCGAAACAAGACCTTTCAGCAGAAAGTACTGTTTCGCATAGAGTAGGCATCTATTTCGATTATAATTCTCCAGTAATAACTAACGATGCAACCACTATTTTCAAAGCATTATCAGTAGGAGAACATGAAGTAGATAAATCAATTATGATTTATCCGAACCCTGTAAGCAAGTTGCTGAATGTGAAAGCAGATGGTATAATCCGTTCTGTACAGCTATTCGATGCGCAAGGAAGAATATTGATGACTCAATTGCTTGGAGAAAACAATACAAGCTTAGATCTTTCAGCGTATGCCAACGGTGTATACTATATTAAAATCCTTACCGATGAAGGTGCAAAAACAGAAAAAGTAGTTAATAAGAAAAACTAACAAAGGAAACTTGAAATAGTATATTGAAACAAAATCCATTTGAATTATTAAGGTTAAAGAAATAATTTAATTTCAGCCTGCCGATTGACTTTGGCGGGCTTTTTTTTGACTGCGCCATATATATCAAGTTTGCAAAATTTAAAGAAATATTAACGAAATCGTTACCGTATTACTTTTTAGTTATTGCCGAATTGCCTATTTTTGTTAAATTATATTTTTCAATTTTAAATAATTCCCAATAATATTATGTCAAAAACAGCAATATTAGAAATTGACGGCAACAGACACGAATTTCCAGTAATAGTTGGAACAGAAAACGAAGTTGCTATCGATATCGATAAACTACGCAGCGCGACTGGCGCCATAACTCTTGATCCAGGTTATAAAAATTCAGGATCATGCAAAAGTGAAATTACTTTCCTAGATGGAGAAGAAGGAATCTTGCGTTACAGAGGTTATTCAATCGAAGAATTGGCAGAAAAAGCCGATTTCCTTGAAGTTTCTTACCTTCTTATTTTCGGCGAATTGCCAACAGCAAAACAATTAGAGCAATTCGAGACTGATATCAGAAAATACACTTTGGTGAACGAAGAAATGAAAAATATCATTGACGGTTTTCCAAAAAATGCACACCCAATGGGCGTTTTGTCGTGCTTGACCAGTGCACTTACAGCTTTTAACCCAAAATCTGTAAATGTTGAAAATGAAAAAGACATGTACGAGGCCGTTTGCAAAACCATGGGTAAATTCCTTGTAATTGCAACTTGGACGTACAGAAAAAGCATGGGCTTCCCATTAAATTATTATGACAATACTAAAGGATATGTTGAAAACTTCATGCGTTTGATGTTTGAATTGCCAACAGGACCTTATACTGCTAATCCGACAATTGTTGCGGCTTTAGATAAATTGTTTATCCTTCATGCTGACCACGAGCAAAACTGTTCTACTTCAACAGTAAGAATGGTGGGTTCTTCTCATGCAGGATTGTTTGCTTCTATCTCAGCTGGAGTTTCAGCTCTTTGGGGCCCTCTTCACGGTGGTGCTAACCAAGCAGTTTTGGAAATGCTTGAAGAAATCCAAAAAAATGGAGGCGATGCTGATAAATATTTGGAAAAAGCAAAAGACAAAAACGATCCTTTCCGTTTGATGGGCTTCGGACATAGAGTGTATAAAAACTTTGATCCAAGAGCAAAAATCATCAAGAAAGCAGCTGATGAGGTGCTTGCTACTTTAGGTGTTAACGACCCAATTCTGAACATCGCTAAAAAATTAGAAGAAGCGGCATTAGTTGATGAATACTTCGTATCAAGAAAATTATATCCAAACGTAGATTTCTATTCTGGAATCATCTACCGTGCTTTAGGAATCCCAACGGATATGTTTACGGTTCTTTTTGCTATCGGACGTCTTCCAGGATGGATCGCACAATGGAAAGAAATGCGTGTAAACAAAGAGCCAATTGGCCGTCCAAGACAAGTTTATGTCGGAGCTCCGTTGAGGGATTTCGTTCCTTTTGAGAAAAGATAAATAATCATTTTTGTATATAAAAGCTCTGCAGTTGCAGGGCTTTTTTTATATTTGTTCCAACGTCAGTAAATTGACGAAATAATAAGCAAAAGCTATTTTATGCTGAATTTAAATGTAAAAAACGAAACGTCAAGATTAAGAGCAGTAGTGTTGGGCTCTGCATTAAATAATGGTCCGACGCCGACTGCTGAAGAAGCTTATGATCCAAAATCATTAGAGCATATCCTTGCAGGAACCTATCCTGTAGAAAAAGACATGGTCAATGAAATGGAAGCTTTCAATAAAGTGTTTCAAAAATACGACGTAAAAGTATTCCGTCCTGAAATGATTGAAAATTACAATCAGATTTTCACTAGAGATATTGGATTTGTGATTGACGATGTTTTCGTAAAAGCAAACATTCTGCCCGATCGCGAAAGAGAATTAGACGCGATTCAATACGTTATAGAACAGATCAATCCAGCAAAAGTTGTCCGCCCGCCAGAAGAAGTGCATATCGAAGGCGGCGATGTGATGCTTTGGAATGACTATATTTTTATCGGAACCTATAAAGGAACAGATTATAAAGATTATATTACGGCCCGAACCAACATGCAGGGCGTTAATTATATCAAAGAATTATTTCCGCATAAAAAAGTAAGGGAATTTGATTTAGTAAAGTCAAAAATCGAAGCTAGAGATAATGCTCTGCATTTAGACTGCTGCTTTCAGCCTGTAGGAAAAGACAAAGGAATTATCTATAAAAGCGGTTTCCGACAAGAATCGGACTATATGTTTTTAGTGGAGCTTTTCGGGAAAGACAATCTTTTCCATATTGACAGGGACGAAATGTACAATATGAACTCGAATGTCTTTTCTATTGCAGAAGATGTAGTCGTTTCAGAAAGAAACTTTACAAGATTGAACAATTGGTTGCGTAGCCAAGGATTTACGGTTGAAGAAATTCCATATGCCGAAATTGCAAAACAAGAAGGCTTGCTCAGATGCTCTACCTTGCCATTAATTAGAGATTAATCAGTTTTTAGAATACAGTTTTTTGTCGATTTTGATATTTCAACTATCAACTATCAACTATCAATTATCAACTGTAAACTACCAACTATCAACTATAAATTATGAAACAAACGACAAATTCCATTTTGATGATTCGTCCGGTAGCTTTCCGAATGAATGAACAGACAGCGGTAAACAATTATTACCAAAAAGTATTGGATGGATTGCTTCCAGAAACGGTGAACGCAAAGGCGCAACAGGAATTTGATGCTTTTGTAGAAAAACTAAGAGCGGTTGGGATCAATGTGACGGTTGTTGAAGACACTAAAACTCCAGATACGCCTGATTCTATTTTTCCAAACAACTGGATTTCTTTTCATGAAAATGGCGACGTTGCCTTGTATCCGATGTTTGCCGAAAACCGTCGTGAAGAACGTCGCGAAGATATCTTAGATTTATTGGAAGACGAAGGTTACAGAATCGACAATATCGTAGATTATACTTCTGCCGAGGAAGATAATATCTTTCTAGAAGGAACGGGCAGTTTGTTGTTGGATAGAGCGAATGGAAAAGCCTATTGTGCCTTGTCTCCAAGAGCGGATGAAGAACTTTTTATTGAATTCTGCGAAGACTTTGATTATGCTCCGGTAATTTTTGAAGCTTTCCAGACAGTCAATGGCGAAAGAAAACTAATCTACCACACCAACGTCATGATGTGTTTGGGGGAGACTTTTGCTGTTATCTGTGCCGATTGCATCGATGATAAAAAGGAAAGAAAAATGGTCTTGGATAACCTAAAAGCCGATGGAAAAGAAATTATCCTGATTACCGAAGATCAAGTCAATAACTTTGCAGGAAACATGCTGGAAGTTAGAGGGAAAGACGATAAGCGATATTTGATCATGAGTGCAGCGGCTTATAAAAGCCTAAAGCCTGTACAGATTGAGAAATTAGAATACCACTGCGAAATTATCAGCTCAAGCCTTGATACCATTGAAGCTTGTGGCGGCGGAAGTGCACGATGCATGATGGCAGAGATATTTCTTCCTAAAGAATAATGACATAGAAAAATAAGCAAAAAGCCCTGAACTTCTCGGGGCTTTTTTTATTGAAAAGATATCGTTTTTATGATATTTACTACAGAACTGCTGATATACTGCACTCCAATTGCAATTACTATAAAACCTATAATTCTTGAGATTGCGACAATTCCAGAAGCTCCCAAGATTCTCGAAAGATAATGAGCGCTTCGCATTACCAAAAAGATAACGATGGCAACTGTAGCTATCGAAAGACAGACGATAATTTGTTCGTCCAGTAATTTATAATCCTGATATAAGGCGATCAAAAGCGATATCGAACCAGGACCAGCAAGCATCGGAATCGCAAGTGGTGTCAAGGCAATATCGTTTCTGTTTTGGGCATCGTTTTCCACTTTTTTATTGACGCCTCTGGTCTTGTTGAACCTTCCAGAAAGCAAGGCAAATCCGGAGTTCAAAATGATTAATCCTCCAGCAATCCTTAAGGCGTCAATGCTAATTCCGAAAAAGTTTAGCACATATTGTCCTATAAAAAAAGAGATAATCAGAATTATAAAAACATTGATCGCTGTCCAAAGTGATATCCTGGAGCGCTCTTCTTTGGTATCTTGTTGAGTCAGTCCCACAAAAATTGGTACGGCTCCTAAAGGATTGATAACTGAAAAAAGTGCAGCGAAAACATAAATGAAAATCTCCATAGTTTTTGTTGTAAAATTAAAATCGGAAATGCTGGATGTAGTAAAGTTATAAATAAATTATCATTATCAAACACCAAGTTATATTTTATACGCATGGCATAGGAAGGAAATTCCATATTCGATATATTTGTAATTCACCATTCTTTTTAAAATGAAGCTCTTAAAGAAAATTGTCCTTTTACTGATTTTGTTTTCCGTGTCGCAAGTTCATTCACAGATATTGGAAGGCCATGTGTATGACATGCAAAATAATGTTTTGCAAGCCGCAACAGTGTATCTCGATGGGACTACGATCTCGACTGTGACAGATGCCGAAGGTTATTTCAAGATTAATGGAAACGGAAACGGTCAGGCAGCTTTGATAATCAGCTATGTCGGATATAAGACGATACGATTGGAAAATCCTTTTCAAAACAAACAGATTCGGGCTTTGATGGAAGAAGAAGCAATTGCCATGGTTGAGGTTGTTCTCGAAAAAGGACCCTTTACTCGAAAAGAAATGTTGAAAGCCTTCAAGGAACAATTTCTTGGAACTACAGAAGCCGGACTTTCGTGCAAAATCCTAAATGAAGACGATATTAATGTGTTTTACGATATCACAACAAATACTTTGAGCGCTACTTCACATAAACCGATCAAAATAAAAAACGCTTATCTTGGCTATGAAGTTTTCTTCGAATTGGTAGATTTTAATGTTGAATATAGGAAAAGAAGCCTGTCCAGTTTTTCTATTGTGAAAAGCTATTTTGCAGGTTCAACATTTTATAAAGAATTGTCCCAAACTAAAAAGATAAATAAAAGAAGGACACAATCTTATTTGGGATCGACTTCTCATTTTGTAAATACGATAGCGAACGAAAGTTGGGAGAAAGAAAAGCTGGTTCTTTTTGTAGACCGATTTAAAGTAGATCCAAAAGAATATTTTAAAGTGAGCGATACTTTGGGTATGAAAAAAGTTACGCTCATTAAAGAGCCTACAAAGAAAACCGCCGTATATAAAAAAGAAGGCACGGGTACTAATTTTGACGGGACGAAAAAAATAGAAGTTTTAAAATACGAAGAAGTTAAAATGCCTTTTAATATTATGTATGATGGCAAAAAGCAATCGCTTGCTGACTTTATCGAAAAAGTTCTCATAGTAGATAATAACGGGAACTTTCAGCCCTTATACGGCGTGATGGTTGGAGGATATCTAGGTTCTTTGAAAGTAGGGGATATGCTCCCGATAGATTATTACCAAACCATCAAAGGAACTTATTGATGTTATTGTTTTAATAAAAAATAGTGCTTCCGCCCTGAAAATAAGTAAATTTGCATCTATATATTTATCCATGAAAAACAAAAAGACATTAGTATTAGGAGCCTCGTCGAACCCGGCACGCTATTCGTATATGGCAATCAGAAGCCTAACTGGAAAAGGACATTCTGTAGTTGCGATAGGCTTGAAAGAAGAAGAAGTTTTGGGTGTAAAAATCCAGACCAAACAAATTCCGTTTACAAATATTGATACGGTTACTTTATACCTGAACCCGCAACGCCAAAGAGATTATTATAATTATATCATTTCTTTGTCTCCAAAAAGAGTAATCTTTAATCCTGGTACGGAAAATCCAGAATTTTACCAGCTTTTAAAAGTAAATAACATCAAAGTGGAAGTTGCCTGTACTTTAGTACTGCTTTCAACGAATCAGTTTTAAGAATACGAAATGGCTTGGATATTCCAAGTCATTTTTATTTTGAAAGAAAAGATTAAAATCGTGTTTCTTTCGTAGCCTTTTTGCTGATTAAAAGCAATCCTAAAAAGGTCAGGCCGCCGTTAAGGATAATCAGCTCTTCGGCAAATTGGTAATTTCCAAATAACTCTGTAGAATACGAACTGATACAGAAAGTAATTGCCGGAGCCAATATGCATACAATCGGAACAAGTTTGTCATTGACCGTTTTTGTTTTCATAAACAGCCCAAAAGAATACAATCCCAAGAGCGGGCCATACGTGTATGCCGCAACTTTAAAAATCAATCCTACGACAGCATCGCTGTTTAAAAGATAGATTACCAAAATCACAAGGAACATCAATAACGAAAATCCAATGTGGACAAAATGCCTAGTTCGCACCATATTCGGGTTCAAAGCATTCTCGGCCTTGTCCATTCCTAAAAAGTCAACGCAGAAAGAAGTCGTCAATGCTGTTAATGCTGAATCTGTCGTTGCAAAAGTAGCTGCAGTTAAGCCTAATAAAAATACAATCGACGGAATCAAAGTCAAGTAATTAAAAGCAATTTCAGGGAATAATAAATCTGTTCTTGGCTTTCCAGTCACAGCATCCAAAGGAACACTGATGCCGTTTTTTTCTGCATAGATATAAAGCAACGCACCTACGCTCAAGAAGAAAATATTGATAACCACAAATATTCCCGTAAACGTAAACATGTTTTTTTGAGCCTCACCAATATTTTTACAGCTTAAGTTTTTCTGCATTAAGTCTTGGTCAAGTCCGACCATGGCTATGGTCACAAAAATACCTCCCAAAATCTGCTTCCAGAAATAATTGCTCTTTAGCCAATCTTCGAAGAAAAATACTTTAGAATAATTGCTGTTTTTTACGGCTTCAAATGCTTCGGGAATATTGTAATTCAAACTGTCGCAGATAAAATAAATCGTAAAAATAACAGAAGAAACTAAGAATAAGGTCTGCAAAGTATCAGTAATAATAATCGTTTTTAGGCCGCCGCGATAGGTATAAGCAAAAATCAACCCAAGCGAAATCAAGACGGTAACCCAAAACGGAACTCCAAAAGCATCAAAAACATAACGCTGTAAAACGATAACCACTAGGTAAAGCCGTGCTGCAGAACCAATCGTACGACTTATCAAAAAAATAGAAGCCGCCGTTTTGTACGAAATATGGCCCAGTCGCTGTTCGATATATCCATAAATCGATGTCAGGTTCATGCGGTAATACAGCGGAAGCAATACTTTTGCAATCAAGATAAAACCAATCGCATTTCCCAAAACAAATTGAAAATATTTAAATTGGATATCAGGCGAACCGACCTGTCCAGGAACAGAAATAAAAGTCACGCCAGACAAGGCTGTCCCAATCATTCCAAAAGCTACAAGATACCATTTCGAATTTTTATTGGCCTTAAAAAAAGCGTCATTGCCTGAATCTTTCTTGCTGACCCTATTGGAAATCAATATCAATATCCCGAAATAAATGACGATTATGAGTAGAATGGTAAGTGGCTGCATCAGTCTGAGTTTATTGCAAAGCAAATAAAATTTAATCAAAAATAGCAATTAATCATAGTTTTATTCTAAATTTGATATAAATCAAAAAGAAAATAAATGAAAAAAATCGTTACTGCAGTTGTCCTGTTTTTAGTTTCCTATGCAGGCTTTGCGCAAGAAGAGGCCGTTTCTGACGTCAAGATTGATATGAATTTCAATAAGTCCTTATTCCCAATGGCAGAAGGAAATATGTACATGTCGACAGAACCTGTTGCCTTTATAATGGCTAACCTGATGTCGCAGTCTTATGAAGAAGCAAAAAAAGAAATGCAGGCTATTGGAGAAGACAAAGATCTGACAGAAGTAAAAAAAGGCGAACTGAATGAAAAAGGCAAAAGCATCTTATACCAGACAGCCATGATCAAAAACGATCAAGGACAAGATTTGGTTATGGAAATTTATGTCGTAAAAGTCGATGAGCAGAATACGATTATGGTTTCCGGAGGCTATGATGTCAAAGCCAAAACGACTTTCAAAGACGAGATAAAAAAAGCAGCAGTATCTGCAAAAGCAGTCAAATAGCTTTTATATAAAAAACAAATAAAAAGCTTCCTGTTGATCAGGAGGCTTTTTTGTTTAAAACAGTCTTTATGCATATTAGAAATCAATGCGCTGTTTAGTATATTTGCAGTCTATGGAATTTTCTTCAAAACTTTTAGAAAAAGCAGTTTATGAAATGTCCCAATTGCCAGGAATAGGCAAGCGGACTGCATTGCGATTGGTGTTGCATTTGCTAAAACAGCCCAAAGAGCAGACCAGTTTGCTGTCTCAAGCGCTTTTAAACATGCGCGAAGAAATCAAATTCTGTCAAAGCTGCCACAATATTTCCGATGTTGCCATCTGTGAGATATGTTCCAACCATAACCGTGATCATCAGCTGATTTGCGTCGTTGAAGATATTCGTGATGTCATGGCCATTGAAAACACAGGGCAATTTAGAGGGATTTACCACGTTTTAGGAGGCAAGATTTCCCCTATCGACGGAATCGGACCGAGCCAGCTCAACATTCCAACATTAGTTGAAAAAGTAAAAACAGGAAATATCCGCGAGCTTATTTTTGCCTTAAGCTCGACTATGGAAGGCGATACCACCAATTTTTACATCTACAGACAGATAAAAGAATGTGATATCGTTACGTCTACGATTGCCCGAGGGATTTCAGTAGGTGATGAACTAGAATATGCAGATGAAGTAACGCTTGGAAGGAGTATCCTGCACCGCGTACCCTTCGAAAATTCATTCAAAAATACGTAGAATTGTTTACCAGATTCTAAATGAAAAACTATATTTGTTTACTAAAAAATTGATAATGAAGAAGGCGCTTCTGTTTCTTTTGATATTGACGGCTGTTATTTTTACCTCTTGCGTCCCTAGCCAAGATTTGATCTACCTTCAGAAAAAAAATGATTCTGAAAGTACTCCTTCCGTAAATCCGGTAATGGCAAAGCCTTATAGAGTACAAACTAACGATATCTTAAGCATCAAAATCAAGGCATTAGACGCCAAATTGGTCGAAATGTTCAATGCTTCGGAGACGAATCTAAATGCTCAAAGTGAACAAAGCTTATACTTCAATGGTTATTCTGTTGACGATCATGGAAACATACGAATTCCCGTTTTAGGAGAAGTAAATGTACTCGGATTTACTCTGGAAGAAATCAGAATTAAGATTGAAAAGCAATTGCTGGATGAATACTTTAACAAAGAAGCCAATATTTTTGTGAATGTCAAACTTGCCGGGCTTCGTTATACTGTAAATGGCGAAATTGCGTCACCAGGAACCAAAACCTTATTTCAAGAAAAGGTCAATGTACTGGAAGCCATTGCCAATTCTGGCGACATAACCATGGTCGGAAACAGAAAAGAAGTAACAATCATTCGCCAATACCCGCATGGAACCGAAATGCATACGCTTGACCTGACCGATAGAAACGTAATGAATTCCCCTTACTATTATATACAGCCTAACGATTATATTTATATTAAGCCATTAAAACAAAAATCTTGGGGAACCGGAACGACTGGAATTCAGTCGCTCGGAACCATCATTACCCTGATTTCTTTGGTTACCACAACAATAGTGCTTTTAAATAGATAATCATAACCATGCTTGACCCAAAAGACTTTTCATTTTTTGAGAATCAAAACAATTTCGATTTCAAAGGTTTCTTGATAAAAATATTGAGCTACTGGAAATGGTTTTTGGCAAGCCTTATCGTTTGTTTCGTGATTGCCTATCAGGTAAATGTCCGAAAAGAGAAAATCTACGGAATGGAGAGCCTTATCGCCATTCGTGAAGAAAGCAATCCGTTTTTTACCTCAAATACGAGCTTGGTTTTTAACTGGGGCGGTACGTCAGATAAAGTACAGACCATCATAACTACCCTGAAATCGCGTTCCCATAATGAAATCGTCGTGGCCAAATTGGAATATTATATTAAATATTTCAAGCAAGGAAAATACAATATGATTGATGCTTATGGCGAAGCTCCTTTTAAGGTCAATATTGATAAAACCAAAGGACAACTTTCAGGAATTCCTATCAAAATAAAATTTGTAAATGTTTCCGAATACGAACTTTCATTAGCCTTTGAAAGTGAAAGCGTCAATCTCATCAATTATTATGATGAAAGCAACAGCCAGATTGCCGTTCCAGTAGGAGAATATACCAAGAAATTTAAAGTAGGGCAGCAGGTACAATTGCCATATCTGAACTGGAAACTGCAATTAAAACCCGATGCAAATTCCTATGCCGGGAAAGAATATTTTGTACGATTTGACAATGTCAATAGCGTTGTCGGCCAATACCAAGGCATCAGCGTAGAGAGCGACAATAAAGGAGGCTCGATATTGAAGCTGGCTATGCAGGGCACAAATAAGGCCCGTATGGTCGATTATCTGAATACAACGGTTGAGGTTTTAAAAAAGAACCAACTCGACAGCAAGAACCAATTTGCCATCAATACGATTGCTTTCATCGACAGTACCTTGATAGAAATGGAAGGCCAGTTGAAAGGCACTGAAGGCCAATTGAAAGATTTTAGAAGAGGAAAAAATGTTCTTGAATTAGAAAACGGAGGCGGAATAATATCCGAAAAACTTACAAGCTTAGACGTTGAAAGAGACGCCATCAACCGTAAGATTTCTTATTATAATACTTTGAAATCGTATCTGAATAATAGCGTCGATTATTCAAAACTGCCAGCTCCAGCTGTTGCCGGAATCGACGATCCAAATATTGTCGGAAACGTTTCTAGGCTGATAGCGCTTTCTATCCAGCGTTCAGAAAAAGCTTATGCGGTAAAGAACGATAGATTTTTTAGAGATTTTGACAATGAGATGGAGTCTATCAAAAAAGTCCTTTTAGAAAATATTGCATCGGCAAAATCGGTAATCCAGAACGACTTGGCACTGGTCAATGCCAGAATCGGACAAGCCGAAAGTACTATTAAGCGACTTCCTGAAGACCAGCAAGATTTGCTTAAGATTACGAGAAAATACGATCTAGCCGAAAATATCTTCAATACTTTTCTTGAAAAAAGAAATGAAGCCAACATTGTCAAGGCGGCCAATCTTTCGGATATTCATTTTATTGATTCTGCAAAAGATACCGGCGGCGGGCTGATTGGTCCAAAAACCAGCGTAAACTATGTACTGGCTTTGTTTTTAGGATTGATGATTCCTCTGATGATTGTTTTCATCATCACATTCATGGACAACAGTATTCATACGGCTGAAGATATTTCTAGGTTGACAAAAATCCCACTGCTTGGTGTTGTCGGCAAAAAGAAGACCCCTAGCAATCTTGCGGTTCTTGAAAAGCCTAAATCGGCCTTGGCAGAATCTTTTAGGGCTATACGTTCTTCCCTTCAATTTTTGTATAAAAAGCAAAACCTTTCGGGTGCAAAAACCTTGATGCTGACTTCGTCTATCAGTGGCGAAGGAAAAACGTTCTGCTCAATCAATATCGCTACTGTTTTTGCCTTGAGCGAAAAAAAGACAGTTATCGTAGGATTGGATTTGAGAAAGCCTAAGATTTTTGGCGATTTCAATCTTGACAATACTTTTGGAGTTGTCAATTATTTGATCGGACAAAAAACAGCAGATGAGATCATCCAAAAAACACAAATTTCATTTTTAGATGTTATTACCTCGGGGCCTATTCCTCCAAATCCAGCAGAATTGATTTTGGGTGATAGCATGAAGGAACTTTTAGATGACCTAAAGAATCGATACGATTATATTATTTTGGACACGCCGCCTGTAGGCTTGGTTTCTGATGCGTTGGAACTCGCACAATATTGTGATGCTACTTTATATGTTGTCCGCCAAAATGTGACCAAAAAAGGAATGCTTGCGTTAGTAAACGATAAGCACAAGAGAGGCGAGCTTAGCAATATCAGCATTATTTTTAATGGCTACGAAAGCAAGGCCAGATATGGTTACGGCTACGGCTATGGCTACGGAGATTATAGCAATGGATATCATGACGAAGAAGAGTCAGGAAATCGCTTAAAAAGAATATCTAAAAAATGGCTGAGAAAATAACAAAAGAGATGGAAAACAGCCTGAAAGGCCAGCAATGGCTCTATGAAATAACACCGAAGAGGAAATTAGTTTCCTTTAATTTTAGAGAAGTTTGGCGGTATCGCGACTTGCTGTTGCTGTTTGTCAAAAGAGATATAGTGACGTATTACAAGCAAACGATTCTTGGACCGTTGTGGTTTTTGATTCAGCCGCTATTGACTTCTATAATCCAATTTGTAATTTTCAATAAGATTGCCCAGATTGAGTCAGACGGAATTAACTACTTCCTTTTTGCACTGGCCGGAAACACACTATGGTTTTATTTTTCAGACTGTTTTAAGTCTACATCAGATACTTTTAAATCCAACCAGAATATTTTTGGCAAGGTTTATTTTCCTAGGGTTATCATGCCGATGTCGGTAACAATATCCAATCTTTTGAAATTCGGGATACAGTTTTTGTTTTTTATTTGCGTGATGTTCTATTTTATCGCGAAAGGAAAAGCAACGCTGCCGAATTGGGAAATCGTTTTTACGCCAATCCTTTTGCTTTTAATGGCATTGATTTCTCTTGGATTTGGAATGATAATTTCTTCTCTTACGACAAAATATAGAGACTTGACTTTTTTGGTGGGTTTCGGAGTACAGCTTTATATGTACTTGACTCCGGTGGTTTATCCGACTTCTTTAGTAGTAAAAAAATTGAAGCCGTATGGCTATGAAAATCTTGTTTATCTAAATCCGCTGACAAGTCTTTTCGAGTTTTTTAAATACTCTTTTTTAGGAAAAGGTGAGTTTACAGCCTTTGGACTTATCTACTCTGTGGTATTTTCAATCGTGATTTTCTTATTAGGCCTTTTAGTTTTTAATAAGACCGAAAAGAATTTTATTGATACTGTTTAAAAAGAACTCTAATATAAATAAAAAAGCGGGGACAATTGTCCCCGCTTTCTGTTTGCCAAAATTTGTAATCAAAACATTTAGTTTGCTTTTGGCGTTAAGTTGAATCTCAAATAAAACTCATGTGTTCCATTAGTCACGCTTGCAATTTCATCTCTTAGCGAATGCTCGTAAGCATATCCGAAATCAAGCCAGTTGTTGACTTTTATGGTTGCTAATCCGCTGATAGCTTTGTCGGTTCTATAAGCAGCACCCAGTTCAAATTGTTTCTTGTAATTCAAAACTCCCGTAATATCTAAAGAAGTAGGAGCTCCGTTTACATAGCGAAGCAATGTCGAAGGCTTCAGCATGAAATTTTCATTCAATTTGATATCATAACCTCCGCTTAAATAAATATGCGGCCTGTCTGAAGCAACTGTTGCAACGCCATCTTCATTTTTAGCACGTTGTGTGCTGAGCATTTTTGGAGAAGAAAGCGAGATGTAATACTTTTCATGCTTCAAATAAGCTCCAATTCCAAAATTTGGATTAAACCTGCTGATATTGACCAATGACGGATCTGGAGACACATTGTAGGTCTGTAATCCATTCACATTTACGTCATAGAAATTTCCTCCTGCTTTTACTCCTAAATAAAGATCAAGGGTTTCGTTCATAGGAATCAAATAAGAGAAGTCTGCAAAAACCGAAGTTTGCTTTTCTACGAATGTTTTGTCGTTTATCACAGAAAGTCCAATCCCTAATCTTTTTCCGGTAGGCGTTCCGAAAGAAACAGCCTGAGTTTCGGGAGCATCTTTTACTCCGGCCCATTGGCTCTTGAAACTGCTTGAGATTATGGTTTCACCATCAGCCCCTGCATAAGCAGGGTTGATGATGTTCATGTTATTTCTGTAGATTGTAAAGTTGGTTTCCTGTTGTCCGTACGCGAAAGCGGCAAAGAAAAATAACAGTACAGCGTTTAATTTATATAATGTTTTCATAATGATTGTCATTTTTATTTATTGCTGATTATCGTGTAAGGTAAATCCATCCTTCATAAGCAGGAGTTCCATTTCCTAAATCAATTTGATAATAGTATGAGGACTCTGGAAGCGGATTGCTAGAACCTTTATAATGACCATTCCAATCATTTTTGTATCCTTTGGCACTGAATACTTCAGAACCCCATCTGTTGAATACTTTTACTACAGAATTTGGATAGTTCGTGATGTTGATAATTTGCCAAGTATCATTGACTCCGTCGCCGTTTGGTGTAAAGGCTTGAGGAATATTGATTTCTGTCAAGTCGCAAACGTCTCCGATTCCATCTTTATCGATATCTTCCTGACCTGGGTTATAGGTGAACGGACAGTTGTCTGATTCGTTTAGAACACCGTCATTATCGTAATCGTCGTCGCAAGCATCGCCAATTCCGTCGTTGTCAGTATCAATCTGATCTGGATTGGAAGTAAGCGGACAGTTGTCGATTGAATCTTCAATACCGTCGTTGTCATCGTCAGAATCACAGTTGTCTGGTATTCCATCGCCATCATTATCGCCAAAAGTATTGATTACGGTAACGATAGCTTCAGCTTCTGAGACATTTCCATGAACGTCTGTAACGGTCATTGTCACGAAGTTGGTTCCCGTTTCGCCGCAGTTAAATGCTGTCTGGCTTATTGTAATAGAGGCGATGCCGCAATTATCTGAAGAGCCATTATTAATATCCATAGCGGTAACATACGCCATTCCTTCTGCGTTAAGAGAAATGGTTACGTCCTGCGTGATTGCAAATGGAGCCATTGCATCTTGAACGGTTACTATAGCCGTATTCGAAGCTGTATTTCCGTTAACATCCGTTACTGTTAAAGTCACTGTGTTTGGACCCACGTTCGTACAGTTAAAACTTGTTACATCTAGTGTATAAGTTGCAATCGCGCAATTATCTGTAGATCCATTATTAACCTGAGCCGGAGCAATTGTCACCTGTCCATTTACATCTAACTGGACTGTGATATTCTGCGTAATTACTGTCGGAACAATAGAATCAACTACAGTTACGATTGCTGTATTTGAAGCTGTATTTCCGTTTACGTCAGTTGCTGTTAAAGTCACAGTATTTGTACCTACGTTGGCACAATTAAAACTTGTTACATCCAGTGCATACGTTGCAATAGTACAATTGTCTGATGAGCCATTGTTGATTTGATCCGGAGTAATCGTTGCTTGTCCGTTAGTATCTAACTGGACAGTGATGTTCTGAGTAATTACTGTCGGAGCGATCAAATCTTGAACGGTTACAATAGCCGTGTTAGATGAAACGTTTCCGCTTGCATCCGTTGCTGTAAGGGTTACTGTGTTCGCTCCCACATTGGCACATGTAAAGTCAGAAATGTCAAGAGCATACACAACGCCTGAACAATTGTCTGATGAACCATTATTTACTTGAGCAGGAGTGATTGCTGCTTGTCCGTTTGCATCCAATTGAACCGTAATATTCTGCGTAATTACTGTCGGCGCAATTTGATCGACTACTGTTACGATTGCTGTTTGGGTCGAAACGTTTCCGTTGACATCCGTTACGGTAAGCGTTACTGTGTTTGGACCAACGTTTGTGCAGTCAAAACTTGTTGTGTCTAACGCATAAGTTGCAATCGCACAATTATCTGTAGAGCCGTCGTTGATCTGAACAGGAGTAATTACCGCTTGTCCGTTAGCATCTAAGTTGACAGTGATGTCTTGTGTAATTACTGTCGGCGCAATTTGATCAACTACAGCTACTATAGCTGTTTGCGTTGACACATTTCCATTGACATCCGTTACGGTAAGCGTTACTGTGTTTGGACCAACGTTTGTGCAGTTAAAGCTTATTACATCCAGTGTATACGTTGCAATGGTACAATTGTCTGATGAGCCATTGTTGATTTGGGCTGGAGTAATCGTTGCTTGTCCGTTAGCATCTAACTGGATAGTGATATTCTGAGTGATTACTGTCGGAGCAATCAAATCTTGAACGGTTACAATAGCCGTGTTAGATGAAACGTTTCCGCTTGTATCTGTTGCTGTAAGAGTTACCGTATTTGCACCCACATTAGCACAAGTAAAGTCAGAAATATCAAGAGTATACACGACACCTGAACAATTGTCTGATGAACCATTATTTACTTGAGCAGGAGTGATTGCTGCTTGTCCGTTTGCATCCAATTGAACCGTAATATTCTGCGTGATTACTGTCGGCGCAATTTGGTCGACAACCGTTACGATAGCTGTTTGGGTCGAAACGTTTCCGTTGACATCCGTTACGGTAAGCGTTACTGTATTTGGACCGACGTTTGTGCAGTCAAAACTTGTTGTGTCTAGTGCATAAGTTGCAATAGCACAATTGTCTGTAGAGCCATTGTTGATTTGAGCCGGAGTAATCGTTGCTTGTCCGTTAGCATCTAATTGGACAGTGATGTTTTGCGTAATTACTGTCGGCGCAATTTGATCAACTACAGTTACGATTGCTGTATTTGAAGCAGTATTTCCATAATTGTCTGTTACGGTAAGAGTCACTGTGTTTGGACCCACATTTGTGCAATTGAAAGCAGTTATGTCAAGAGCATACGAAGCAATACCGCAATTATCTGTTGAACCATTATTGATTTGAGCCGGAGCAATTGTTGCTTGTCCAGCAGCGTCTAATTGTACTGTAATGTTTTGAGTAACTACAGTAGGAGCTATCATGTCAGCAACAGTAATTATAGCTGTTGTAGAAGCATAATTTCCGTTTACATCAACACCAAATAGCGTAATCGTGTTTGTAGATCCAATATCTGAACAATTAAAGAAAGAACGAGAGATTCCCATTGTTTCGATAGCGCAGTTGTCAAAAGAACCGTTGTTTACGTCTGCAATAGTCAAAGTGTATTCGCCATTGATATTCAGATGAACCGTCACGTTTTGAGCAATCATTGTTGGAAGGATGTTATCTTCAACAGTTACTACAGCAGTATTTGAAGCCACATTTCCATTAACATCTGTTACAGTCAAAATCACTGTGTTTGGACCGACATTTGTACAGTTGAAAGCAGTTGTGTCTAAAACATACGTTGCAATAGCGCAATTGTCAAACGAACCGTTGTCAATCTGTGCAGGAGTAATCGTAGCCTGTCCGTTAGCATCTAATTGTACCGTAATATTTTGTGTAAGAACAGTAGGGTTGATATTGTCTTCTACTGTTACTACAGCGGTATTTGAAGCGGCATTTCCATAGATATCTGTCACAGTCAAGATCACAGTATTCGGACCTACATTTGTACAGTCGAAAGCTGTCTTATCTAATGAATAAGTTGCAATAGCACAGTTGTCAGTCGATAGATTGTTGATTTGTGCAGGCGTAATTGTTGCTTGACCGTTTGTATCTAATTCAATAGTGATGTTTTGGGTCAATACTATAGGAGCCATAACATCTTCTACATTCACGACAGCGGTATTTGAAGCCGAATTTCCGTTAACGTCATTTATAGTTAGGGTTACGGTATTCGGTCCAACGTTTGTACAGTCGAAACTTGTTATATCTAAAGCATAAGTCGCGATAGTACAGTTGTCGGTCGATGCATTGTCAATCTGTGCAGGCGTGATTGTTGCCTGTCCGTTGGCATCCAACTGAACTGTGATACTCTGCGTAAGCACGATCGGCGCAATTGAATCTTCTACAGTCACGACAGCGGTATTCGAAGCTGAATTTCCGTTTACGTCAGTTACAGTTAAGGTTACAGTATTCAGTCCAACGTTTGTACAGTCGAAACTTGTTATGTCTAAAGCATAAGTCGCGATAGTACAGTTGTCAGTCGATGCGTTGTCAATCTGTGCAGGAGTAATCGTAGCCTGTCCATTGGCATCTAATTGTACCGTAATATTCTGAGTAAGCACGATCGGCGCGATTGAATCTTCCACAGTTACTACAGCAGTATTTGAAGCTGAGTTTCCGTTTACGTCAGTCACAGTCAAGGTTACGGTATTCGGACCTACGTTTGTACAGTTGAAACTTGTTATGTCTAAAGCATAAGTTGCGATAGTACAGTTGTCAGTCGATGCGTTGTCGATCTGCGCAGGCGTGATTGTTGCCTGTCCGTTGGCATCTAGCTGAACGGTGATATTCTGCGTAAGCACGATCGGCGCGATTGAATCTTCTACAGTTACAACAGCGGTATTCGAAGCCGAATTTCCGTTTACGTCAGTCACCATCAAGGTTACGGTATTCGGTCCAACGTTTGTACAGTCGAAACTTGTTATGTCTAAAACATAAGTTGCAATAGCGCAGTTGTCAGTCGACGCGTTGTCAATCTGCGTAGGCGTGATTGTTGCCTGTCCGTTGGCATCTAGCTGAACGGTGATATTCTGAGTAAGCACAATCGGCGCGATTGAATCTTCGACAGTTACTATGGCAGTATTTGAAGCTGAATTGCCGCTAGCATCTGTTCCTGTCAAAGTCACAGTATTCGATCCTACGTTTGTACAGTTAAAAGCCGTGTTGTCTAAAGCATAAGTTACGATAGCACAATTGTCGAAAGAACCATTATTTACAGCTGCAGGAACAATTACTGCTTGTCCATTAGCATCTAATTGAACCGTAATGTTCTGAGTGATGATTGTTGGATTTATAGTGTCTTGAACCGTTACAACAGCTGTTGAGGTTCCTACATTTCCATGAATATCTGTCACCGATAATGTTACCATGTTTGCTCCAGTCTCAGAACAATTAAAAGTAGTTTTGCTTAACGAATAAGAAGCAATACCGCAATTGTCTGTTGAACCATTGTTGATTTGCGCAGGAGTAATTGTAGCTTGTCCGTTTGCATCTAGCTGTACTATAATGTTTTGAGTAATTACATTAGGAGCCATTACGTCGGCTACAGTTACAACCGCGGTAGCCGCGCCTAAATTACCTGAAGGATCATTCCCAAAAAGCGTAATAGTGAAACTTTGTCCAGCATCAGCGCATGTAAATAAAGCTCTGGTAATTCCGAGATTAGAAATACTGCAATTGTCATAAGAACCATTGTTTACTTCTGAAGGGACTAAATTGTAAATACCGGCCGCATTTAGATGTACGGTGATATTTTGGGTAATAATAGTTGGATTTGTAGTGTCTTGAACCGTTACTACTGCTGTTGATGAAGAAGTATTTCCGCTAGCATCAGTGGCTGTAAGCGTTACTGTATTTGGACCTAGATTAGAACAGTTGAACGTGCTTGGACTTACTGTTAATGAAGTAATTCCTACGTTGTCAAAAGAACCATTGTTTACCTGGGCAGGAGTTAGGACCACTTGACCATTGGTAGCAATTGATACAGTTGTGTTTTGCGTTATTACTGTTGGAGCGATGTTATCAATAACCGTTACGGTTGATGTTGCCGTGCCAACATTTCCTTTTGCATCAGTTACAGTCAATGTTACTGTATTGGCTCCAAGATTTGTTCCGTTAAAAGTAAGCGGCGAAGCTGTAATAGTAGCAATACCGCAATTGTCAGACGAACCATTGTTTATAGCCGCAGTTGTTGTTGAGCCTTGCCCGTTTGTTCCTAAATAAACAGTAACGTTTTGGGCAATAGCTGTAGGATTTACAGTATCGTTAAAAGTGACATTAAATGTTCTTGTAGCGGTAGAACCATCACCATCTGTTACTGTTAAAGTTACGGTTGAAGTTCCGAATTGTCCCGTTATAGGAGTGAAATTTACTGTTCTTGTAGCTCCAGTTCCTGAAATCGAAATATTGGTCAAAGGAAGCAAAGCCGTATTCGTAGAGCCAGTAGCCTGAAGCGAAATGTTAGCTACAGGTGATTCACTGTCAGCTACTGTGGCAGTAACTGAACCTGGGGTATTATAGCAGTAGCTTTGGTTTGTAATAGCTGAAATTGTAGGTGGCGTGCTTACAATCGATGTTAAGCAGTAGCCATTAAAACGTACTCTGTGTTCGCTTGTAGAACCTCCAGTTGCTGCCGTGAATCCCCAATAAGCATACTGATTTCCTAAAATGGTAGTAGGTATGTCGATTACGGTATTGAAGATTACCGAGCCTTCATAAGTTACCTTAAACGTTTTTGAAGCAGCAATCCACTCAAAAACAGCATCGTGCCAATTACCATCTTCTATCTGTCCGGCATTATAGTAAGGTGCAAACTCAGAATGAGCTGAAATGATTTGTGCTTGCCCATTTCTTACAATCGCGATATGGTCATTCGAAATAGGATCTGAACCAGGATTGTAATACGTATCAAACTCTACCGCTAGAGAAGGCGTAATGCCTTGATATCCTAATCCGCCTCCCAAAGTGCCTTGGTTGGATGATAAAGGTTGCAATACAAAAGCAAGTCCGTCAGCTCCTGCGTCGGATGAGCCGAAATAAAGCTGCGTACTGATTTTGAAGTTTTCGTTCAAGTCAAGTCTTGCTTTCCCCCAAACAGAACCGAATAGATTGCCTATGTTTTCTGTAAGACGTGCTTCATTTCCGATTAAGATAGCATTTCCATTTGTTATAACATCTGATGCGTTAAAAGTGTTGCATGGAGTTATGTAGATTGAAAAGCTTGTTGTGGCAGTACAGCTATTGTTGTTTGCTGTTACGGTATAGCTCACAGAAGATTGCGACCCTGTTGGAGTTCCTGAAATAGTTCCATTAGCAGTGTTAAAAGTTAACCCGGCTGGCAAAGCTGGCGAAATACTCCAGTTTGTACTAGCACCGCCTGTATTTGTAACGGCAATAGGAGTAATCGTCTGGCTTTGGTATAAATTATACGTAGCCGATGCATACGAAATCACAGGGAATTGGTTTACTGTTAGAGTAAAGGTCGTCGTCGCAGTAGCGCCTAATTGGTCAGTGACTGTAAGTGTTATTGTGGCCGTTCCATGTTGGTTGGCTGCTGGCGTTACAGTGACTGTTCTATTAGCGCCTGTACCTCCTAAAACGATATTTGAAACTGGGACAAGAGTTGTATTAGAAGAACTTCTAGTCACTGTCAGGTTGGCTGCAGCAGTTTCAACATCGGCAACTGTAAAGGCTAGGGCTGTAGTTGCTGCATTTGCACATACGGCCTGATTTGTTACAGCTGAAATTGTAGGATTGTTATTTGCTACAGTTGTAAACGTAACTTGAGGTCCGTAGCCAGTTCCTACAGAGTTTGTAGCATAAGCTCTGACATAATAGGTTGTTCCTGAATTCAATCCAGCCATTGAGCTTGTAAATGTGCCAAGACCAGAACCATCTGTTGTTACGCTATTTGCAATTGTCGGATTTGCGGAAGTGCTCCAGCAAATTCCTCGTGCCGTAACCGCTTGTCCGCCGTCGGAACCTACGGTTCCTCCTGATGCAGCTGTGATTGCGGTTATTGAACTCGCAGCTGTCGTAGCTGTTACATTTGGAATTGTGTATGCTAGCGTGGTAAACGTAGTGTGGTAAATTGTTGAATAGGCAGGAACAGCATCTCGAGTTACAAAATACAATTCATAAGTTGTATTAGGAGATAGTCCCGTGATCGGAAACGCAGTTTCAACATTAGCAGGCATAGCAGAGGAACCATGAGCTATTGATGTAACAGATCCGTAGTTAGTACCTGCTTGGATTTGCGCTTCTGTTGGAGCTGTTGAGCCTTGCGGCACGACAATATAATAACCATTTACAGCATTTTCTGAAGTAGAATTAAAAACAGCTGAGGTATATGTGATATTATTTACGGCTCCGCTTGCTTGTGCAACATCTTCAATGATATCATCAATATCAGCGATTGTTCCTGCAGCATAATACCAAGTGAACTCATCGCTAGCATTTACGGCTAAATTGTTGAAACGCACATAGAAACCATAAGAACCATCGGTAGTTCCTGAATTTACTACAGAAGTCTGCGGATTTTGATTGATGACATTATTCCAATCGCAACAAGCATTTACGATTGTATTTCCTCTTGGAGAATTGGAATAAAAAAGAATAGCCTCGTCATTGTTATAAATCTTTAATGCGGCGGATGGCTGTGAAGGTATGGTATTCAATACAAAGGCTCCATTTACTAAATTTCCTTTTTGCTTTATATTGCTATCTGTCAGACCAACAAAGTCGTCTCGGGTTCCTACCCAAATCCTAACATTGCTGATTGGTGCGGCACTCACATTTTTTACTTTTACTTTTACTTCGATGTAGCCAGCATTTTGCAAAAGACTAAAAGTATTTTCGACTTCAAGAAGTGAGCCTCCAACATTTATATTTCCTTTCGATACGACCGTACCATATCCATTTGGAGCAGTAGTATACGTGAATCCTGAATAATCGATCGTTTGGTTGGTCAAGGCTGGATTTTGAACGATGGTTCCATTTAAATTCCATTCGCTGGTTCCATCTCCCCCAACTGCATATGCATTGTCAAGAGCATAATTGCTATATGTCAATTTTCGCCATTGTGCAGCAATTGAGTTGTAATAAAAAGGCTGCTGCATGTTTCCTGTGTTGTTGATAGAGTTTTCTGCGCCATTTCCAACACGGAGTTTATTATTGTTGATGATTCTTTGCTGTGCTTCGGCTCCAGAAGAAGTTAAAAGCACAAAAGTTTGTATCGCCAACAAAGCCGTCAAGAATAATTTCTGAAAGTAATTTTTCCTATTTTCCATAAATTAGACTTTATTAATTGTTACTGAAGTTACCGTCCATTCAGAGCCATTTCTGTTAAGCTCTAGGTCAGCCCTGACGGCTTTTTTGCTTTGATTTTGGTCATAATTATAAACAAATGACACACGAGCTGTTTTTTGGTTGATCTCAAACAGCCAAAACAAAAAGTAAGAATCAGGATGCTGCATGTTGATTTCATTCTTGGATAAAAACACCAAAGATTTTCCGTTTTTTGAAGCTTTGATTTCTTTACCAAATGAAACGCCGTGTTGCATAACATAAAGTGGCTGAGTCGTTTTTCCAGGCAAATAACCCTGGAGTTCTTTAAGGTCAATGCATTTTTGCAGTACCTTATTTTGATCCTCGGGGGATTGTGCATAAGTAGAAGTAGCGCACAAGAGGACCATGAAGAGAATTAGTGATAATTTTCTCATGTTTAATTGATTGGTTAATATTTATTGAAATAGGGGACAGAAACAAAAATCATTGTTCCCGGCAGTTTATCTTTATTCGTTATTTATTAAATAATGAATGTGTTTAGAGAAGTAGCAGTCTGACAACTGTAAACAGAATTATGCCTGTAAAAAGATACAGTAGGAACCGCAGTCGGTAGGGGATTTTTTTTAGCATAGACAATCATGTTAAGAATTATTTTTTTGTTTTTTACTTTCCGCTGGATATGCTTTCCTTCTCTTACAAATGGATGGAAAGCCTATTGCCTTGAAAGCGCAATTAAAATAGATTGGGGTGTGGTATTTGTTAATGTTGTGACAAATTAAGCCTATAATTATGCGAAAAGACTTGAAAAGGATATAGATAAAATATAGACAAAGGTATTTTTAGAAGAAAAAAATTAACGTGTAACAATTTGATTTTAATAGTGTTATGATTTAATCTATGTTTTGTCTATAAAACAACAAAACCAAACACGTAATTTTTACGTATTAAAAAGTCATTATGACTTTTTAAACTTCCCATTTTTTGATTTTTTGCAGTTCGTCGAAGAAATAAGGAAGTTCGTCGTTTTTTTTATTTTGACGATAGCTTTTTGTTCTTGTTTGTTTCAAAAAAAAATACAGAAATCACGTAATAAAAAAGCCTGCATTTAGCAGGCTTTTTTAGATTGAAATTCCAGTTTAGATTTCTGAAATTATTTTTTCAAATTCATTATCATCTTGAATTTGTATTTTTTTCTTGATGCGGTACTTTTTTGTAATCACGCTTTCATGCGAAATTTGGAGCAGGGTAGCAATTTCTTTATTCGAAAGATTCAATTTCAGTAAAGAGCAGAAATTGATATCATTCTTGGTCAGTACAGGAAAGCGTTCTCGAAGCTTGCCTTTAAAATCAGGATGTATCTGCCCAAATTTAATTGAAAACTCTTTCCAGTAGTCTTTTTGTTTTATGAGTTGTTGCAATGAGGATTTGACAGTATTCGATTTCGGATCAGCATTTGAAGACTCGCTTTCAATGATGGAAGAAATTTGATCCTGCAAATTGGCAAGCTGCAAAGTCATAGATGTTAATTCCTGTTCGCGAAGCTGGATGATCTGTTTTTGATTATCGGTAATCTTCCTTTTATAGGCATTTCTTTCTAAAAGGTTATTTTTCTCTGCTTCAGATTCTCTCAGTTTTGCTTTTTGCAGTTTATGCTTGAGCCAATAAGCTCTTGAAACAGCAAATCCGGCTATACAAAGAATTAGGATTCCAATTCCAATAACAAAATAGTTTCCTCTTTGGGCTTTCACTTTTTGGTTCAGCAGTTCATTTTTCCTTTTTAAAGAAATATTCTTTTCGTGCTGGATTTCTGTCTGGAATTTTGCTTGTAATTCTTTCGTGATAGTTTCATTGTTGGCTTTGGCCAAAGAATCTTTGATGGTTATTGCCTTTTCTAATGCCTCGATTCCTTTGTCTTTTATGTTAGTATGCTTAAAGGTGACTGCAGACACTTGATAGAAAAACATTTGGTCTTCTGCATTGAACGTTTTTCTGTTTGGCGAATTTTCTACTAATTTGATGATTCCCAGTGCTTTTTCGAATTCTTCTGTCTGATTTAAGAGTTGAACATATTCAGCGCCAATAAGCATGAATCGAAAAGAATTGGTGTTTTTTATCCCGTCAAATGCTTTTTTGTAATAAATACTGGAGAGGTCGTATTTTTTTTCCTGCAACGCTATTTTTCCTAATTTGCTATAAGCCAAGCTTATGAATTCCATGTTGTGAAAATCTTCAAGTCCTTCTGCAGCTTCCAAAAGCACTCTTTTTGCTTTAGAATTGTCTTTGACATATGTTAGACAATCGCCATAATTGATAAGTGTTAGGTAATAATTTTTTAAATCCTTCACCTCTTTCATCGCCGGTAGGCATTCCTCGTAGAGATCAATAGCAAACTTGAAGTTTTCGACTTTAAAATAAATATTAGCCAGCTTCTGCTTTTGAACCATCAAACTTTTTTTGTCATTTAACTTGCTCAAGATTTCGATGCCTCTCAATAAATATTTTGTGGCAGCTTTATTGTCGATCATATAAGCATAGTTCGAAGCCATTTCTCCATAGACAATCGCTTTTCCCTTTTCATTGCCTAAAGACTCATAAATTTTTAGAGCATCTTCCAGATAATCCAGCGAAGTTTTATAATCTCCTGTATTTCGATAAGCGATAGAAAGATTTATAAGGCTTCCAGCCCTATTTTTGGGATATTTGGCTGATTTTGATACGGCCTTATTAAAAAATATTTTTGCTGAATCGTGCTTAGATGTCAAGCTATAATAAACACCGTAATTGTTATAGTTTTTAGAAACAATCGTGTCATGAAGTTGATGATTGTGCTTTAGCATTATGTCAAGATAAACCTTAGCACTGTCTGGTTTTGAAAAAATAAATTGGGTAATTCGCTCTTGTGTTTTTACGGGGTCAAATGTTTTATTTTGTGCAAAAATTCCCATGGGGATGAGAAGAAAAAATACTTTTTTTATCATAAGTGGTGTAATAAAAAGAATAAGTTTTTGAATTATGTTAAAGTTATAAAAAGGGGCAGTAAAATTAGAATTAATTACAATACTAAATAAAGTGCGCTTGTTAAATTGTTTGTATTTTTGGGTTAAATCACAAAAAGGTAATGAAATAAAATTTATCTCAATATCTATAGGCTTATCATGAGATTTTAAATTTTTCTATATTTAGAAATTGAATGATACTATAAATGTGTTATAATGTTAAAAAGCCTTACTTTTGCCAAGATTTATACTATCTAAAATAGTATTTATTAGGATGAGCATCATTAAGAATATACTGACATTCTCCCTAAAAAGAGCAGTAATATTGATAATCTGCTGTTCAAAATTTAAATTAATTGCAATAGAACAAAAAAATAAGAATGAAGATAACAAAGATTTGCTGTATTGGTGCAGGATATGTAGGAGGGCCAACTATGGCCGTTATTGCGCAAAAATGTCCTGATATTAAAGTTACTGTTGTTGATTTGAATGAAGCAAGAATAACTGCTTGGAATGATAAAGACACCAATAATATTCCAATATACGAACCAGGGCTCGCAGAAGTCGTAGCCGAAGCCAGAGGTAGAAATTTGTTCTTCTCTACAGAAGTTGAAAAAGCTATCGACGAAGCAGAAATGATTTTCATATCTGTAAATACGCCTACAAAAACCTACGGTTCTGGTAAAGGAATGGCGGCTGACTTAAAATATATTGAGCTTTGTGCTAGACAAATAGCTAGAGTTTCAAAATCAAATAAGATTGTTGTTGAAAAATCGACACTTCCGGTTCGTACAGCGGAAGCCATCAAGAATATTTTGGACAATACTGGAAATGGCGTCCGTTTTCAGATTCTTTCTAATCCAGAGTTTTTGGCTGAAGGAACAGCCGTACAAGATTTATTAAATCCAGATAGGATTTTAATAGGTGGCGATACAACAGAAGAAGGGCACCATGCGATAAACGCCCTGGTGGATGTATATGCAAACTGGGTAGCAAAAGAGAAAATTTTGACAACCAATCTTTGGTCTTCAGAGTTGTCTAAACTGACAGCAAATGCTTTCTTAGCACAAAGAGTATCTTCTATAAACGCATTGTCAGAACTCTGCGAAAAGACAGGTGCTGATGTCAGCGAAGTAGCCAAAGCCATAGGAATGGACACCAGAATTGGACCTAAGTTTTTAAAAGCTTCAGTAGGATTTGGCGGTTCTTGTTTTCAAAAAGACATCTTGAATCTAGTCTATATTGCTAAAGCGTATGGCTTAAACGAAGTAGCCGATTATTGGGAGCAAGTAATTATCATGAACGATCATCAGAAAAGAAGATTTTCGCATAAAATTGTTACTACGCTTTATAACACTGTTTCAGGAAAAAAGATTGCTTTCTTGGGCTGGGCATTCAAAAAAGATACAAACGATACAAGAGAATCAGCTGCGATATATGTAGCAGATGATTTGATTAATGAACAAGCTGAGATCTATGTATTCGATCCAAAAGTAGCTGAAAGGCAGATACTTTCAGACTTAAATTATTTAGATTCAAGAACTGCTGAAGAAAATAAGAAACAGGTAACTGTAGCTGACTCGCCTTATGAAGCCTGCAAAGATGCCCATGCTATCGCTGTTTTGACAGAATGGGATGAATTCCGTGATTATGACTGGAAAAAAATCTATGATAATATGATGAAGCCAGCCTTTGTATTTGACGGAAGGAATATTCTAGATGCAAAGCAATTAACAGAAATCGGCTTTATATACAAAGGAATCGGTTCATAAAATTAGAAAGATGAAACATATACTAATTACGGGAGGAGCTGGTTTTATTGGCTCCCATGTTGTCAGAAGATTCGTAAAGAGCTATCCTCAATATCATATCTTTAATCTAGATGCCTTGACCTATGCGGGAAATCTTGAGAATATTGCCGATATTGAAAATGAACAGAATTATACTTTTATAAAAGGCGATATCGTAGATGCCGATTTTATAAACGACTTGTTTTCAAAACACCAGTTTGAAGGCGTGTTGCACTTGGCAGCAGAATCACATGTAGATCGTTCCATAACCGATCCTTTAGCCTTTGTAAAGACAAACGTTATCGGCACAATGAACCTTCTGAATGCCTTCAAGGAAACCTGGAAAGGAAATTTCGAAGGAAAACGTTTTTATCATATCAGTACCGATGAGGTGTATGGAAGCCTAGGAACAGAGGGATTGTTTACAGAAACTACCCCATACGATCCAAACTCACCTTATTCTGCATCAAAAGCAAGTTCCGATCATTTTGTTCGTGCTTATGGAGAAACGTATGGTATGCCGTACGTCTTGACAAACTGCTCGAACAACTACGGACCAAACCATTTCCCTGAAAAATTAATACCGCTTTTCATCAATAATATTATCAATAATAAATCCTTGCCCGTTTACGGTGATGGAAATTATACACGCGATTGGCTTTTCGTAGAAGACCATGCAGTCGCAATCGATTTGGTCTTCCATGAAGGTAAGAATCATGAAACTTATAATATTGGAGGATTTAACGAGTGGAAAAATATTGATCTAGTAAAATTGCTCTGTAAGATTATGGACAGCAAACTCGGAAGGCCAGAAGGAACTTCTGAAAAACTGATTACGTACGTAAAAGACCGTCCAGGGCACGATTTGCGCTATGCTATCGATGCCTCAAAAATAAACAAAGAGTTAGGTTGGAAGCCTTCCGTAACATTTGAGCAAGGTTTAGAAAAAACCATCGGTTGGTATTTGTCAAATGAAGATTGGTTGAAAAACGTAACCAGCGGAGAATACAGCAAATATTACGAAAAGCAATATAATTAGTCATTCCAAGAGATTCCAACTGCAAAATAAATTGAAATGAAAATTGAAAATACACCAATAGAAGATTTGCTTGTCATTACTCCAAAAATATTTGAAGACGAAAGAGGCTATTTCTTCGAATCATATAATGAAGTCCTGTTTAGAGAAAACGGCATCGATATAAAGTTTATTCAAGATAATCAGTCCTTTTCAAAATATGGAGTCGTTAGAGGGCTTCACTTACAGTTGCCGCCTTTTGCTCAGACAAAATTAGTGCGTGTTTTGCAAGGCGAAATTTTAGACGTTGCTGTAGATATCAGAAAAGATTCTAAAACGTACGGACAATATTTCAGCGTTCTTTTATCTGACGCAAACAAAAGGCAGTTGTTGATACCGCAAGGTTTTGCACACGGTTTCTCAGTTTTGAGTGCTACGGCAGTTGTTTCTTATAAAGTAGACCAACTTTATGACAGGAATAGCGAAAGAGGAATTCGTTTTGATGATCCAAGCTTAAATATTGATTGGAAAATTGATAGTAAAGAATGCATCGTTTCAGCAAAAGATCAAATTCTTGGCGGACTGAAAGATTTAGAGTAGGAGCATCTATATGAAAAAAATACTAGTAACAGGTTCAAACGGACAAGTAGGAAGTGAGCTAAGGGTTTTGGCCTCTCACTATCCAGCGTTTGATTTTGTTTTTGTAGACAGGTCTGATTTTTCACTTGAAAATGAAGAAGAGATAACGACTTTTTTGAATAGAACAAAAGCAGATTACATTATCAATTGTGCCGCTTATACAGCAGTAGATAAAGCAGAAACAGAAATAGAACTTGCAGATTTGATCAATCACAAAGCTGTTGGTTCGATAGCACAATGGTGTTTTCAAAATAATTGTAAGCTGATTCATATTTCGACAGACTATGTTTTTGATGGTACATCAGCTGTTCCTTTAAAAGAGAATGACTCAACAAATCCTCAAAGCCAATACGGCAAGACAAAATTATTAGGTGAATTAGTAAGTCAGAAAAATAACCCGGACTGTATTATAATCCGAACGGCATGGGTTTATTCAGAATTCGGTAACAATTTTGTAAAAACGATGTTACGATTAATGAAAGAACGCGATTCGATAAACGTTGTCAATGACCAAATTGGAAGCCCAACGTATGCGAAAGATTTGGCCGAAGCTATACTAAAAATTATAACATATGAAGATTGGCATGAAGGCATTTATAATTTTTCGAATGAAGGAAAAATAAGCTGGTTTGAGTTTGCTTTGGCTATTAAAGAAATTTCCAAAAGCAGCTGTGAGGTGAAAGGAATTCCTTCAACGGAATATCCAACTCCCGCAAAAAGGCCGGCCTATTCATTATTAGATAAGACCAAGATTAAAGAAGTTTACAAAATAGAAATTTCAGATTACAAGCATAGCTTAGAGAAATGCTTAGACAATATAAATAAAGACAATAAGTTTTAGTATACTAAAAGCTTAAAAAATACAAATATGAAAGGGATAATATTAGCTGGAGGTTCGGGAACAAGACTGTATCCTTTGACAAGATCCATATCAAAGCAATTAATGGCGATTTATGACAAGCCGATGATTTATTATCCGCTTTCTGTTTTGATGTTGGCAGGGATTGACGAAATTTTGGTGATATCGACACCTCATGATTTACCTAATTTCAAAAATCTTCTAGGAGATGGCGATGATTTTGGGATAAAGATTGAATATGCTGAACAGCCAAGTCCTGATGGATTGGCCCAAGCTTTCATTATAGGCGAAGAATTTATCGGATCAGATGACGTATGTCTAATTTTAGGAGATAATATTTTTTATGGCCATGGTTTGACAGATTTGCTTAAAACGGCTGTTAAAAACGTTCAGATTGAGAAAAAAGCTACCGTCTTTGGATATTATGTGCAAGATCCAGAACGCTATGGAGTAGCCGAATTTGATAAGTCCGGAAATGTAATTTCAATTGAAGAAAAACCTAAAGAAGCAAAAAGCAATTATGCTGTAGTAGGATTGTATTTTTATCCGAACTCAGTCGTAAACATTGCAAAAACAATAAAGCCTAGCAATAGGGGAGAATTAGAAATTACGACGGTGAACCAAGACTATCTACATTCAAAAAATTTAAAAGTAGAGCTAATGGGACGCGGTTACGCTTGGCTAGATACAGGAACCCATGAATCATTATTAGAAGCTTCGAATTTTATCCAGACCATTGAAAAAAGACAAGGACTTAAGGTGGCGTGTTTGGAAGAAATTGCTTTTGAAATGGGATATATTTCAAAAGAAAAATTGATTGACTTAGCAACGCCATTACAAAAGAATGAATATGGACAATATTTGCTGCGATTAGCAAATAAAAGATAAACATAATTATCAAATTGCCGTATTAAATGATTATTTTAGAATATTAAGAATAGTAAAAAATGTTAAAGATACTTATTACCGGGGGGGCAGGATTCATAGGATCCAATTTATGTGAACATTTCCTAGAAAAAGGACATAAGGTTGTCTGTTTGGACAATTTTGCAACCGGACATAGACATAATATCGAACCTTTTTTAGACAACGAAAATTTTACTTTGATTGAAGGCGACATTAGAGACCTTGATACATGTAACAAAGCTGTAAATGGAGTTGATTATGTATTGCATCAAGCAGCTTTAGGGTCAGTGCCACGTTCTATAAACGATCCTATAACAAGTAATGAAGTGAATGTTTCTGGCTTTTTAAACATGCTTGTTGCTTCTAGAGATGCAAATGTAAAACGATTTATATATGCGGCTAGTTCTTCTACTTATGGAGATTCTGAAACATTGCCAAAAGTAGAAGATAAAATAGGGAAGCCTTTGTCTCCTTATGCAATTACAAAGTATGTCAATGAATTGTATGCAGATATTTTCAGTAAGACCTACGGATTAGAAACTATCGGCTTGAGATATTTCAACGTCTTTGGAAGACGTCAAGACCCAAATGGTGCATATGCTGCGGTTATTCCATTGTTCGTGAAACAATTTATGGACTATGAAAATCCAGTAATAAATGGTGCTGGAGATTTCTCGCGTGATTTTACTTACATCAAGAATGTAGTACAAATGAATGAAAAAGCAATTCAGGCGATAAATAAAGAAGCCGTCAATACGGTATACAATACAGCCGTTGGCGACAGAACGACGTTAAATGAATTAGTAGGCTATTTAAAAGAATTTTTGTCTGTTCTAGATCCAAAAATTGCTTCTGTCGAAATCAAACACGGACCTAATAGAAAAGGCGATATCCCCCATTCGCTAGCAAGTATAGACAAAGCTCGAAAACTATTGGGCTACGAACCAACACATAAAATAAAAGAAGGTCTGAAAGAAGCTGTAGATTGGTATTGGGAGAATTTGAAATAAGATTGTGCCAAAATAGTTCTATAGAGAAAAAGTAAAAAAGATAGAGGGCGAATTATAAAATAAGTTTCAATGAGATTAGAAAAAATTGCCGTAATAGGTCTAGGTTATGTAGGATTGCCCTTAGCAAGATTATTTGCAACAAAATATCAGGTGGTAGGGTTCGATATAAATCAAAATAGAATTCACGGCTTACGTTCCGGTATCGATAGTACACTAGAAGTATCAGATGATGTATTGCAAGAAGTATTGGTAGATAGTTTTTATAACCATCCAAAAGGATTGTTGTGTTCTTCTTCATTAGAAGACATTACAGATTGCAATTATTATATTGTTACGGTTCCAACTCCTGTAGATAAAAACAACCGTCCCGATTTGACACCTCTCTACAAATCAAGTGAGACTGTGGCTAAAGTTTTGAAGAAAGGTGATATAGTCATATACGAATCTACTGTTTACCCCGGCGTTACTGAAGAAGAATGTGTACCAGTATTAGAAAAAGTATCTGGATTGAAATTTAATGTAGATTTCTTTGCAGGATATTCTCCTGAACGCATAAATCCCGGAGATAAAGAACATACAGTTGAAAAAATCCTGAAAGTAACTGCAGGATCAACACCAGAAATTGGGCAGAAAGTAAATGAATTATATAAGTCTGTTATTACCGCTGGTACGCATTTAGCGCCTACAATTAAAGTGGCTGAAGCAGCAAAAGTAATTGAGAATTCCCAAAGAGATATCAATATTGCTTTTGTGAATGAGCTGGCAAAGATATTTAACTGCATGGATATTGATACTCAGGCCGTTTTAGAAGCAGCAGGAACGAAATGGAACTTTTTGCCTTTTAAGCCAGGATTGGTTGGAGGGCATTGTATAGGAGTAGACCCCTATTATTTAGCTCAAAGAGCCCAAGAATTTGGATACCATCCAGAAATTATTTTGGCAGGCAGAAGATTAAATGATAGCATGGGGGAATACGTAGCTTCCCAAGTCATTAAATTGATGATCAAAAAAGGAATTGTAATTAATAATGCCAAACTTTTAATGTTGGGCATCACTTTCAAAGAAAATTGCCCAGATGTTCGAAATACCAAAATAGTTGATGTTATAGCCGCACTAAAAGATTACGGGATTGAAGTCGTAATTTATGATCCTTGGGCAAATCCAGACGAAGTAGCGCACGAATATGCTCTTGAAACTTCCCATAGTTTACCTGCTGAAAAATTTGATGCAATAATGTTAGGTGTAGCGCACAAAGAATTTTATTCGATTGATTTTAATGTTTTACGAAAGGAAAATAGTGTATTGTACGATGTTAAAGGCGTTTTATCTACTGCAGTAGATGGCAAACTTTAATCGATTGTAAGAATTCAGATTAAAGCAGCTAGCAATTTAAAAAAGTCAATAAATGAGTTTAAAAAATACAGTTATGTCAGGAATGTTTTGGACATTTTTCGACAATTTCATCTTAAAAGGACTGTCTTTTTTAACAACGATAGTGTTGGCTAAGATTTTAACGCCAGCAGATTTCGGGCTTATAGGCAGTATCTCGATATTTATTGCTATTTCAACTACGCTTGTTGACGGTGGACTCACAAGTTCTTTAATACGCTCAAATAACCTTGATAAAGATGATTACAGCACTGTATTCTATACAAACATTGTAACCAGTATAATTATATATCTTATTCTTTTTTTATCTGCGAGCTCAATTGCTACTTTTTTTAATCAGAAAATAATTGAAGATATTTTAAAAGTATATGGACTTGTATTTGTCATATCTTCCCTTTCTTCAGTGCAAACAACAATTTTAATCAAAGAACTCAATTTTAAAAAGCTTGCAGTTTTAAATATTCCTAGCGTAGTAGTAGGATCAGCAACGGCCCTAATTATGGGATATAATGGATATGGTGTGTGGAGCTTGGTTTTTATGTATTTAGTTGTACAAGTTGTTTCAGCACTATTTCTTTGGAGTTTTTCGAAGTGGAGACCAAACCTCAGTTTTTCCTTTCCAAAATTTAAAACGCATATTAATTATGGATATAAATTATTAATTACCGGTATTTTAGGGAATATTTTTAATAATATCTACGGAGTAGTAATTGGAAGATATTTCCCTATAAAAGTTTTAGGATATTATGATAGAGCCAATACTTTTTCTCAATATCCTGCTACAGTTTTAATTTTAATGATTGGTAAAGTTTCTTTTCCAGTACTTGCCAAATACCAAGATGATATTACAGCATTTACCTTGAACTTTAAAAAGTTTATATCCTACTCGCTTTATCTTACGGCTCCAGTAATGATTACGATTTCATTCTACAGCAAGCTATTTTTTGTTCAGTTTTTGGGAGGTGAGTGGAGAGTAGCCGTTCCATACTTCATCATTTTATGTTACGCGGCAATCTTTCTGCCTCTACATTCCCTGAACACTAATGCATTGAAAATTTTTGGAAGAACGGATATGGTATTGAAATTGGAGATTATTATGAAAGTCCTGATTTCAATTACATTGTTAATAGGTTTCCAGTTTGGGATAATCGGTATTGTGTATAGTGCATTGGTAAATTCAATTTTGCTTATGGGATTAAACATGTATTTTGTTGGTTTAATTATACCGTATTCTTTTTTTGAGCAATTTAAAAGCATAATTAAAATAGCACTTTTGTCTGCAGTTTTAGTTCTCGTCTTTTATGGCACAACGTTTATTTATCCAGAAATCGAATTTTCAATTATTTATTTATCAATCTTTGCCTGCTTCAATTTTTGTCTTTATATTTTCCTGAGCAAGATTTTAAATTTTGAAGAGGCTATTTTTTTATTTGATATTATCAATAAAGGAATCGTTTTTTTTAAAAATAAAATAACATGAAATATAGTATAATAACACCCACATACAATAGAGGAGATCTTATTGCAAGGGCTATACAGTCGGTTCTAGCGCAGACTTATGAAGATTTTGAATTGGTTATAGTAGACGATGCGTCTACAGACGATACGATTCAGGTGGTTGAAAGTTTTTTATACGATAAACGGATAAAACTGATAAAGTGCGAAGTAAATGGTGGCGTAAATAAGGCAAGAAATATAGGTTTGAATAGCATATCTGACCAATCGGAAGCTGTTACTTTTCTGGATAGTGATGATGAGTTTGAGCCCAATGCCTTGGAGAATATGCTTGCAGAGATGAATTTACATGAGGATATAAATTATTTTAGATTTGGAGTAAAATTTGAAGACGGGAAATATGCTAATAACTTAATTCATATAAATGTAAAAGCAGGATTTGATTATTACATAAAAAACTTTTTTGCAATAGGAGAGTGGGTTTGTACATTTAGAAGAAATATAATTGACAATGGATTCAAATATTCAACCGAGGTAAAAGCATTTGAAATTATTTCCTATATCGCACTAGCAAGACAAGAAGATATGTTTTTTTCGGGCAAAGTCGTAAGAAAATATTACACAGGGCACGAAAGTATTTCAAATCAAAAATTTTCCAAAGAAAAACTTGCTAACACTATACAAGGTTATGAAATTATCTTAAATAGTAATAGAGATATCAAAAGCATTAGCCCTAAAATTTTTGGCATTTTAAATCATACACTAGGTAATTTGTATATACTTGATGGGAGAAAAAAAGAGGGCTTAAAGCTAACAATCAAGGCTTTTCTTGCTTATCCAGCTGATTTAAGAATTGTGAGGAATTTAATTAATTTTATAATTAAGTAAAATGTGCGGAATATATATAACAAACATCCCTTTTGAAAAAAGTGAGATTGTCGACAAGCTAAAATCTATCGAATTTAGAGGCCCGGATAATATAGGATATGAAAAACTCAACGATTTAAGTTTCGGACATTTGCGATTGTCTATTTTAGATTTAGACGAAAGATCGAATCAGCCGTACAATTTTGATCATCTGAAAATTGTTTTCAATGGTGAGATATATAATTTCCAAGATATAAAAAAGGAATTAGAAGCATTAAGCTATACTTTTGAAACCACAAGCGATACAGAAGTCCTTATCAAAGGGTTTTCGGAATGGGGAAAAGAAATTTTGCCCAAACTAAACGGAATGTTTGCTTTCGCAATTTATGATTCTAAAAATAATACTATATTTTGTGCCCGTGACAGAATGGGCGTAAAACCATTTTTCTACTATTGGAAAGATGGGAATTTTGAAATATGTAGCCAATTAAGGCCACTTATAAATGCTGAAAGTAAAATAGCAAAAGAAGCTGTTTCGATATATTTGGATTGTGGTTATATACCAAGTCCTTACTCAATCATTGAAAATATTTATAAATTACCTCCAGGTAATTTCATGGAGATTGATTTAGGAAAGAAAACAAAAAGTATTTCTGAATTCTGGAATCTGAAGCCTGTCGAGATTAGAGATATTTCATACGAAGAAGCAAAAAAGGAATTACACGAACTGCTCATAGACGCTGTAAAAATAAGATTGCAGTCTGATGTCCCTTTAGGTTCTTTCCTTTCTGGAGGAATCGATTCTGCTTTAGTATCGGCAATAGCCAGCAAAATATCCAAAAATCCAATCAATACTTTTACGATTGGATTCGAAGACCCTAAATTTGATGAAAGTAAAGTAGCTGCACAATTTGCAGAAATTATAGGTTCTAATCATACGGAAACAATTTGCGGGCCTAATGATGCTTTGCAGATGCTATCAAAATTTGTCAAGGTGTATGATGAACCTTTTGCAGATAGTTCTGCTCTACCATCTTTGCTCTTGAATTCTGTAACCAAACAATATGTAACAGTAGCATTATCTGGTGATGGAGGTGACGAAAGTTTTATAGGATATTGGCATCTTCTCTTAGTTGAAAAATTTAAGAAAATTTCATTTATTCCTTATCCGATAAGAAAACTTTTGAATAAATTTAGCTGGTATAAAGTGTTGAATACCAGACCGGAAACAATCAAAGGGATTTTAGGTGCTAAAGACGAGAATGAATTAATTGTTAGAATATTTACATCGTTTGATAGTCTCCAAAAAAATCAGGATTTAAGCTGGATTAAACATTATAAAATATTTGAAAATTTGGCAAAAGAACCTTTGCAGAGAGCAGCCGATTTGAATATAAAATTATGGCTAGAAAATGATAGCAATGTAAAGGTTGACAGGGCCAGTATGGCTTCATCGGTTGAGGTAAGAAGCCCATTTTTAGATTATAGGATTATTGAGTTTGCAAGGACATTGCCTTTGCAGTACCGATATAAAAATGGAGTTACGAAAAAGATTGTACGAGATATACTATCAGAATACATACCTGAAGATGTATTCAATCAGCCCAAGAAAGGTTTTGCGATTCCATTAGGGAATTGGATAAGAAATGAATTAAAAAAAGAAATCACAGAAAGCTTGAACGATGAGTTCCTGTCTTCTGTGCCTAATCTAGACATCCAAAAGTTTAAAAAACAGCTGAATCTCCATATGGAGAATAGATATGATTATTCTTTTAGTATTTGGAAATTATTTGTCCTTTCTAAATGGTATAAAGAATTTAATTTTAACTAATGGTCCATGCAGAAAAAACAAAAAATCACCTTTAATCTAATATTCATTTTTCTATCACTAGTTGGGACATTATTTCTAACGCCATACAAATTTGAATACTTTAAGGAGGATACTAACTTCCAGCTGTCACTTTTGGCATTAATCAATGTTATTGTTTTTTTAGGAACTACCAAAAGGTTTTTTTCTTCCTGGATTCGTTACGATACTTTGTTTCTTTTAGGCTTTCTAATTGTTCATTTTCAAATTCCATTTTTAGCAAGTGTAGGTATAGAGCCAGAAGACCCTTCGTATACTTGGATAAACAAAATGGTTGTGAATTATGCTACCTGGCTTAGCACCTTGGTACTCTTACTATGGATTTTAGGCTTTCTTATTTATTTAAATAAAAAGAAAAAAATCAAAAGGAGTATATCGTATAGGATAGATACTAAAAAAATAGATAGCTTGTTAGTATTGCTATTTTTTTTATTTGTAGGATTGGTAGGAAATGAGTTTTTAGGAGGTAGTTATGATGGAGGAGATAACTGGGGCACTGGAGCGAACTATGCCTATCTGCTTTTAAGCGTGACTTTATATTTAAAGATTATTTATTTCTTTATTAATTATCAGGATATAAAAATCACAAAAAATAATTTCCTGTCCGTGATGATGAAAAATAAGGGTTTCATTTTCATTTTAGTCTTCTATGTTTTGATTTTTTTGGCCGCCGGAGACAGAGGCCCAGTAATGGAAGTAGCCTTGCTAACTATTGGGGCTTATTCGATTTATCAAAAAAAAATACCTTTAAGTGTGTTTTTTATAATGGTGTTTTTTGGAGCTTCGATATTTACGATAATAAGTTATGGTAGAAGTGAAGATGCCTCTAGCAGAGACAAAAATATCTTAGAACAAGGATATACTAATCTCCAGAAAAGTGATAATAGCTTTAACCCAACAAACGAGCTTGCATTAAGCGGAAGAATTTTATATAAGGCTCTAGACGCAGTGCCGGTTAATCATCCGTATTTATATGGAGTAACGATGTTTTCTGATATTGTCGGAGTAATTCCTTTTGGAGGCAGTGTGTATATGGAAATGACCAATCTTCCAGATATGTATAAGTCTTCGTCTTACTTTTTTACTGTTCTAGGGCAGGGAAGTTTTTTTACTTATGGCGAAGGTTCAGAAATTATTGCAGATATATATATCAATTTAGGGATTTATGGCGTATTGATAATAATGCTGTGTTTTGGATATTTCATATCGTATCTGACATTTAATGCGCATAGTTCAAGAAATCATAATATCATGATAATTTATTTATTGCTGATAATTGGGGCGATTTATATAAATAGATCTAACTTTTTAGATCCACTTAAAATCATATTTTACGGTCTGATTATCGATAAATTTCTAACAAAGCGTTTTGTGAAATAAAAATATGAAAGAAAGAAAAGAATGTGTGTTTTTAGTTAATACGCTTGACTCAGGAGGTATTGAAAATTATTTGTTGCGATTTTTGAATTATTATGATGGGAAAATAATTCCTACCGTGATATGCAAAGGAAATGCGTTCGGTGACTTAGAAAATGAATATAGGAAAATATCGGATATTCAACTGGTAAGAATGAAAGTCGGCTATGTCGATTTTCAAGCTTATAGAAATTTATATAAGTTTTTCAAGCAAAAAAAGTACGATGCCGTTGTTGATTTTACAGGGAATTTTGCCGCCTTTCCTTTGTCGATGGCTAAATATGCTGGAACTAAAAACAGAATTGTTTTTTACAGAGGGGCTACAAATCATTTTAAGGAGAATTTTTTAAAAAATACATATAATGATTTTTTAAATTTAATGATAAGAAACACAGCTACAGGAATCCTTTCGAATTCTAAAGCTGCGTTGCGCTTTTTCTTCAATAAACAAAATGATCCAAGATTTGAGGTCATTTATAATGGAATTGATGCCGAGAAATTTTTAAATTCTCAAAAAACCTTGCGTGAAGAACTTAGCATACCCGATAACGGATTTGTGATTGCCCATGTTGGAAGATTTACAGAAGCAAAAAATCATAAGACAATTATTGAAGTAGCAGTACAATTATGCAAGCTAAATAAGGATGTATATTTTATCTTATGTGGCAGAGATGTAGATGTTTCTCTAAAAGGAAGAGTCGAAAAGGAACAACTATCAGATCGGATTAAGTTATTAGGATACAGAAAAGACGTGATTTCAATTTTAAATTCTTCAGATGCCTTTTATTTTCCGTCTTTGACAGAAGGACAACCGAATGCTTTGCTAGAAGCCTTAATTGCAGGATTGCCTTTTGTAGCTTCAAATATTGACCCGATAAAAGAAACGATCCCAGAAGAATTCCATGATTATTTGATAGAACCGATGGATATTCTTGGTGCTATAAATAGGCTTCAGCAGATTTTTGAAAATGAAGAAACAAGAAAATCACTAGATTTGAGTCTGTGGGCAAAAGAAAACTATGAACCGGGTCATTTGTTTAATAAATTTTATATCAAATTATAATGAATCTAACCTTTGTTACAGAATGTCGTTTCTATAAAACAGCAGATGGGAAATATTATGCAGATGATATGTCCTATACGAATAGTTTATGGGAGCGGTATTTGAAAGAATTTGATAGTATAAATGTCGTGGCTAGGGTTTTTGAAACTTCAGAAAAATTTGATGAGTCTTTCCTTGTCGACAATGTTCAGTTTTGTCCTATATATCCTTTTGATACTATTTTTTCATTTGCAAAAAACATTATCAAAGTAAAAAAAGGCTTGCGTAAATTTCTTTCCAAAGATACAGTGACAATAGTTCGCGGAGCCGGTCCGTTAGGATTTATGGCCACTAGTTTATGTGTGAAACAGAAAATAAAATTCGGTATTGAGATTATTGGTGATCCTTATGAGGTATATGCTCCGGGAGTTATTACACATCCTTTACGTCCAGTACTAAGAAAATTATTTACCGATTTTCAAAAAAAAGCAGTCAGAAGAGCTTCTGCTGTAATATATGTAACGAAATATGCTCTTCAAAAACGTTATCCAGCACTTTCTGGAATCTACACTACTTTTGCGTCAGATGTGTTCTTAAATCAAAAAAAAATAGCTTGGCAACATAAAAAGCTCTCCATAAAAAATGCTAGGGTTAATTTAATTTCTATCGGTTCTTTAAATCAGATGTATAAGTCGCCTGATATGCTTATTAAGGCTATAAAAATACTGAAAGACAAAGGGATACAGTCGCGGTTGGTGTGGCTTGGGAATGGAAAATTCCAGCAAGACATGGAAGAACTGGCAAAGAGTTTAGAGATACAAGAGGACGTAATTTTTCCAGGAGCCGTTTCTTCGGATGAAGTTACGCGATATTTAGATGAATCAGATATTTTTTTACTTGTTTCAAGAACAGAAGGACTTCCAAGAGCAGTTGTAGAAGCAATGGCCAGAGGTCTTCCTTGCATTGGTACCAATGTTGGAGGTATCCCTGAATTATTGCAAAAAGAAGCATTAGTGCAGCCCGAAAGCGCTATAGAAATAAGCAATAAGATAGAATATTTTTTAAATAATGTCGATTTCTCAAACAATGAGGCTAAAATAAACTTGGAAAATTCTAAAGAATATTCTTTTGAAGCCTTAGATTCAAAAAGAAGCGACTTTTATAGATTTTTGAAAACCAATCATAGATAAGCTATGAAGAAAAAATTTCTGATAGTTACTACGGTTTCCGATTCGTTGCCTTTTTTCAAAGGACAGCTGAATGTCTTAAAGGAAAGTTTTGAAATAGAATTGGTTTCATCGTCAGGCCCTCATTTAGATGAGATGTGTGCTTTACATGCTGTAGCTGGACATCAAATAGAAATGAATAGGGAGATTTCTATATTCGCAGACTTCATGAGTTTGATGAAATTAACTATTCTTTTTATCAAGACAAAACCTTTTGTAGTTCATGGAAATACTCCAAAAGCAGGGTTGCTTTCAATGATTGCCGCTTGGATAGCTAGAGTTCCAAAAAGAATTTATTATGTGCATGGATTGCGCTATCACGGTGAATCAGGTACAAAAAAGAAGATACTAATGCAGATGGAAAAAATTTCATGTGTCTTTGCAACAAATGTGATCGCAGTGAGCGAAGGAGTGAAAAAAGTACTGACAGAAGATAAAGTCTGTAAAAAAGAAATACAGATAATATGGAATGGGAGCATAAATGGACTCGATGTCGCATATTTTAGCCCTGATATCGTTGATACATCCCACGTAATGGATGAATTTGGTATTGAAAATAATAATTTTGTATTTGGATTTATCGGAAGGTTGGTAGGTGACAAAGGAATTAATGAATTAGTCAGTGCTTTTAAGAAGATTAATGCCACCAATACCAAAACAAAGTTGTTATTAGTCGGAAGATTTGAAAATGATCTCGATCCTTTAAAAGCAGAAACACTGCTTGAAATCCAAAACAATAAAAATATTATTCATGCTGGTTTTCAAAAAGACGTAAGGCCTTTTTTTAAAGCGATGAATGTTTTTGTTTTTCCTTCTTATAGAGAAGGTTTTGGTATAGTGTTAATGGAAGCAGGAGCGATGAATGTTCCAGCAATATCATCAAATATTATAGGTTGTAATGAGATAATCAGAGACAATCATAATGGATTTTTGATCGAAAGCAGGAATGAAAACGAATTATCTGAAAAGATGAAATTCTGCGTTGGTAACCCTGAGATTCTCAGCAACATGGCTGGACAATCGAGAAGTCTTGTGTTGGAAAAGTTTGAGCAGCAGCTGTTATGGAAAAAAAGCTTAGAAGCATATCAGGATATTTGTAAAAAGTAGGAAAAAGAACGAAATAATGTATAAGAATTTTTTTAAGAGGATAATAGATTTTTTGGCCGCTTTGTTCGGATTGCTAATCTTGAGCCCTATATTTATCTTGGTAATGATAGGCCTGTTTTTTGCAAATCAGGGAAAACCTTTTTTCTTTCAAATTCGGCCAGGAAGAGGAGAAAAAGAATTTAAGATTATCAAGTTTAAGACAATGAACGATAAGAAAGATGAAAATGGTAATCTGCTTCCAGATGCAAAACGTCTGACTAAAATAGGTAGCTTTGTACGCAAAACATCAATGGACGAAATTCCGCAATTGATCAATGTGCTGATTGGCGATATGAGCTTGATCGGTCCAAGGCCGTTATTGATGAGGTATCTTCCATTTTACACAGATAGAGAAAGGCTTAGACACACCGTGAGACCTGGAATTACTGGATTAGCTCAAGTGAACGGGCGAAATACGGTAAGATGGGATGATCGGCTTGCTTTTGATGTCGCATATGTCGAAAATCTGAGTTTCAAGCAAGATTTAGAAATAATATATAAGACAGTCGTAAAAGTCATAGCCTCAGAAAATATAGTCGTTGACCCTGAATCCATAATGCAAAATTTAGATGACGAAAGAAAAGTATAACATTAGATTCGCAAAAAAAGAAGACGTTGCCGATATAGTTAAGCTGGTTCGGACTTCATTTGACGAGAACTATCTTATTCCTTCTATTTACAGAGGAAGAGGAATTGAAAAATTTCTTTTGCATGAACTTGACAACCCTTTTTCACCCTATAGGTATTTTGTTCTTTGTGATGATAATGAAATTGCAGGATATGCAGAATATAAAATTTTTGAAAGCTCCTCATTAGCTTTTCTAAATATTATCTCGGTAAATAATAAGTATAAGAATAAAGGTATAGGCAGAAAACTATTTGATTTTACGAAGGTGTTTTTTTTAGAGGAAGGATTTAAGGCAATTCAATTGGATGTCTATGAGACAAATACAATAGCCTTAAATTGGTATTCTGGTTTTGGTTTTAAGCAAGTAAGCGCTGTTTCTTTTTCTAAGATTCTGCTGGAGCAAAATGCAGACGAAAAACAGAGTAAGGTTTATATACAGAACTATCCTCAATATAAAGAATTACACAAGACACTTGGTTTTTATTTTTTAGACCTGACTCTCAAAAACGAAAATATAAGGATCGGGGTAATTGAACAAGATCTAATAGTAAGAGGGAATTATACTCAAGCATTAAAAGAACATCTGGCTCATTTTTCTGAAACATTGGCATTTGAGAATGTATATTTTTTAGGAACCGATTGTCAGCCCGAAGAATGCGAATTTATTGACAAAGTTATCCGCATGGAATTAAATATGAAATTATGATTACGAAGAAAGCACAGGATCAGAAGCATTTAAAGAGAGAATGGAATTACACAGCATCCGCTAGGGATGCTTGGAGTGATATTATAGAAAAATATAAGGTATTGCATCCAAATGGCAGAATATTATTGCCATCATATATCGGTTGGTCTGCAAATGAAGGAAGCGGGATTTTTGATTCTGTCGTAAAATCAGGTGTTGAATATGACTTTTATGAGTTAGGACTGCATCTGGAAATAAACTTTGAGAATTTAAAACATAAAATCTCAGAACAAGAAAACCAGCTAGTTTTACTGGTTCACTATTTTGGATTTATGGATTCTAAATATGAAGAAATAACAGACTGGCTGTTAGAAAATAATGTGTTTTTTGTTGAAGATTGCGCCCATGCCTGGTTGACAGATCTTATTGGCGGCGTATGCGGTAGAAGAGGTGCCTTTTCATTTTATTCACTGCATAAATTACTTCCGATTTCCGAAGGAGGAATTATGGTCGACAATAATCCAGATGAAAAAAGAGGAAATAGTAATCCGTTTTTTGACCTAAACTATGACTTGTTCAGAATTTATACGATCAGAAGAGCAAATTATGTTTACTTGGCAAACCTTCTAAAGGAAATAAAAGGAATAGAAATACTCTATAAAAACCTTGAAGAAGGAGTTTGTCCGCAAACCTTGCCAGTAATTGTAGAAAATTACGATAGGACAACATTATACCATAAAATGAATGAGTCCGGATTCGGAATGGTTAGCCTTTATCACACGATGATTGATAATCTAGAAAATTCACCTTCTCTTGCGGCGAACGTTTTGGCGAAAAAAATAATAAATTTTCCAATACATCAAGATGTTGATGAAAATGACATCGATGAAATGGTAGCAGAATTAAAAAAAATACTGAATGCTTAACGTTTATAAGTTAGATAACAAAGAAAATTGTAAAGAGTATAAAACCTTACTTTCTATTTTTGATGCGGTAGAGCCTTATTTTTTGCCTCAGTACATCAATATATTTAGTGGCGGCTTCGATAACTTGATATATTTTCAGTTTACATCAGATGAAACAGGGGCAATTATTATAATGCCGGGCTATTTAAAGCCTATAGCTATCGGAGGTGAAAAAACATCTTATTTTGATTTTATAACGCCTTATGGTTATACTGGTCCTTTATTTACATCAAATACAGTAGCTTCAGATATTATAGAATTCTGGAAAAGCATTGATCAATGGTATGCAGATAATAATGTTGTGACTGAATTTATAAGATTTAACCTTTCCGGAAATGAGGCTCATTATTCAGGGCAAGTATTTCCTACTATGCTAAATATTAAGGGACGTATTATTGATGAAGAAAGTCAGTGGACAGCTTTCGATCATAAGGTTAGAAAAAATGTAAACAAAGCCAAAAGAGAAGAACTTTCAAGTAGGATTTATTTTGGTAAAATCCAGGACAACGAGATTTTGGAATTTCACAATATTTATATGCAGACGATGAAAAGGACTAATGCGAATGAAAGTTTCTCGTATTCATTTGTGCAATTTAAATTTTTTATAAACGATAATAGTAAAAATGCAGCTATTTGTACAGTTTATTTGGACCAAATTCCTGTCTCATCAGAATTGCTGCTGATCTCTAAGGATTCGATTTTTTCCTTTTTGGGAGGTACAGATGAAAACTATTTTGACAAACGACCAAACGATTTCCTTAAAGTTGAAGCCTTAAATTGGGCAAGAGGTCAACAAAAAAAGTATTATGTCTTAGGCGGAGGATACGGTTTCGAGGATGGGATATTTAAATATAAAAAGTCATTCTTTCCAAATGATGCAGTGAATTATTATACAGGAAGAAAGGTCGTAGATGAAAATGCATATAGTCAGTTACTAGAAAAAGCGAATAATTTTAGAACTTTAAAAGGTTTGGAAAAATTAGAACATAGTGACACCTCTTTTTTTCCATTATATAACAAATTAAATTAGGGATGTAATTGATTTTTCTCAATTTTCAGCAAAATGAATAAAAGAATATTCGATATCGTTCTCTCATTTTTCCTCTTGCTCTTTTTAGGAGGATTTATTTGCATATTCTGGGTGGCAACTTCAATAGATACTAAGGAAAATGGTCTTTTTGTTCAGAAAAGGATTGGGCAATTCGGAAAATCATTTACGATTTACAAATTAAGAACTATGGATCAATTAAAAAAGATTTCTAGTTTTGGACATTGGTTGAGAAAGTCAAAAATAGATGAATTACCCCAATTGTGGAATGTGCTTGTAGGTGACATGAGTTTTGTTGGTCCAAGACCAGATATTGCTGGATATTATGACAAACTAGAAGGAGAAGATAGAAAAATATTAAAATTAAAGCCAGGAATAACGAGTCTAGCTTCCATAAAATATAGGAATGAAGAATTTATATTGTCGAAACAAGAAACTCCTTTAAAGTATAATGATGAAGTGATTTTTCCTGACAAAGTAAAGATGAACCTAGACTATTACTATAACAGGTCATTTCTGGGGGATTTAAGAATAATAATTAGAACTTTCATTTAAGTATAAATAAAATTAAGATGAACAATCAAAAAATATGGCTTTCTTCTCCACATATGGGAGGAACCGAACAAAATTATGTAAACGAAGCTTTTGAATCCAATTGGGTTGCGCCGTTAGGGCCAAACGTAAATGGATTCGAAAAAGATCTAGAAAAATATATCGGACAAGAGAGCTATGTTGGAGCTTTGAGTTCTGGTACCGCAGCTTTACACCTAGGATTGATAATTTTAGGAGTCAAGGCTGGTGATGAGGTAATTTGCCAAAGCATGACCTTTTCTGCTTCTGCCAATCCAATCATGTATCAAGGAGCTACACCAATTTTTATTGACAGCGAGAAAGAAACTTGGAATCTTTGTCCCATAGCTTTAGAAGAGGCAGTAGTAGATAGGATAGCGAAAGGAAAAAAACCTAAAGCAATAATTGCAGTGCATCTTTATGGAATGCCATACAAAATAGAAGAAGTTCATGCGGTGGCCAAAAAATATGAAATCCCTGTCTTAGAAGATAGTGCAGAAGCACTAGGGAGCCACTATAAAAATCAAAGATGTGGTACTTTCGGAGAAATAGGAGCATTGTCATTTAATGGAAACAAAATTATAACGACTTCAGGAGGCGGTGCCATCGTAACTAAAACTCAAGAAACCAAAGATAAGGCGGTTTTTCTTTCTACACAAGCCAGAGATATTGCGCCACATTATCAGCATAGCGAAGTTGGCTATAATTACAGGATGAGTAATATATGTGCCGGAATTGGTCGTGGTCAGATGGAAGTTCTAAATAAGCATGTTGCTTTAAGAAGAAAAATGCATGATTTTTATGCAAATTATTTTAAAGATATTGATAGCGTAACTGTATTGAGCGAACCAAATGAAGATTATTTTTCAAACCATTGGCTTTCTGCTATTGTGATAGATCCATCTAAAAATAATGGCAAGACAAGAGAAGATTTGCGATTGGCTTTGGAACAAGAAAATATCGAAAGCCGTCCACTATGGAAACCAATGCATCTTCAGCCTGTTTTTGAAAAATATCCTTATTATGGAAAAGATGTTTCTGAAAAATTATTTGACAATGGACTTTGTTTGCCTTCTGGGTCTAACTTATCTGATGACGACAAAAATAGAATTAAGACGGTTTTAAATAATTTTTTTAATAAAAAGTATAATTAAAAAATTATCATAATTTTAAAAAATAATTGTGATATTATAGTGTCTGTTATGATTTGGAAATGATTTATTAACAAAAATAGTTAATAAATACTTAAAATTTTAGTATTTGCTTAACATAGTTCTTTTTTACATAACTTTGCCAAGCAATAGCCGGACTATTAGAATTTCCCCCAAATTAAAAAAATAAAAATTGAAAGAATTGGATAAGAAATCCTTTAGATCTGATTTGTTTACGGCAATGTCAGCGCTAAAATTAAATTTTAGTTTTAAGAATTTGGGATATCTTCCCAGATGGGTAGTCTTGTTATTGGATTTGGGTATTGTATTTGCTGCAGGACTCATAACTTACCTATTGCTAAAAGGAATTAAACTTACCTATATTCCTGATGGCTATCTCTTTTATGGAACAGTTCTTTATTTTGTCGTAAATATTTTTTTCTTTTGGGTTTTCCGAACCTATTCTGGAATTATACGACATTCCTCTTTTATTGATGCTGTAAAAATATTTTTTGCGCAATTTTGTGCCCTCATAACCTTAGTATTTGTCAATTTTGTATTCATGCTTGATCATGAATATAAAATATTCCTAAATACGGGTATATTCATTAATGGAGTAATTTCTTTCTGTTTTTTGTTTTTCTATCGTATTGTAGTAAAGCAGACTTTCGAAAAATATCTTAATATTTCAAGAAAAGATGGACAAATGAGAGCCCTAATTTATGGGTTTGACAACAATGCAATAGCGGTAGCCAATGCTTTAAGGTCAGAAAATCCAAGCCGATTTAAATTAATTGGTTTTATTGATAAGTTTGGACAGAATAGCTCAAAAAGAATTCTTGACCTTCCTATCCTGCAGCTCAAAAGAAGAGTTCCTGTCGTAATGCGTTCTGTTGGAGTCGAAGCTTTAATTATTGCAGACAAAACACTTACCAAAGAAGAAAGACTAGCCATCGTAGACGAATGTTTAGAATACAACTATAAAGTATATACAATACCATTAATTACGGATTGGGAAAATCAAGAGGAAATCTCGAAAAACATTAAAAGTTTCGAGATTCAGGATTTACTAGAAAGAAAACCGATTGTTCTAGATACACATTCTATATCTTCTCAATTAAGAGGCAAAACCATAATGGTTACTGGAGCTGCTGGTTCTATTGGAAGTGAAATCGTACGGCAGATTATAGGATTTAATCCAAAAACTATCATTATTCTTGATCAAGCAGAAACACCTTTGCATAGTTTATCGCTGGAAATTGCAAATTGCAATCCTGAGATAATGATTCATAACGTTTTGGCTGATGTAAGAAATAAACAAGTGTTAAAGCAGGTTTTTAAGCTTTATCAGCCACAAGTAGTCTATCATGCTGCAGCATACAAACATGTACCGTTGATGGAAGAAAATCCTTCACAAGCAGTATTTACAAATATATTGGGTACTAAAATTCTTGCTGATCTATCTCATAAATATAAAGTAGAACGTTTTGTCATGGTTTCTACAGATAAGGCTGTGAATCCAAGCAGTGTCATGGGAGCAAGTAAAAGAATTGCAGAGAAGTATGTCCAGTCTTTGAATTATAAATATAAGAATGATTCTGAGAATAACGCAACTAAATTCATTACCACACGATTTGGAAATGTTTTAGGATCCAATGGCTCAGTTGTGCCACTTTTTAAGAAGCAAATCGAAGAAGGAGGGCCTATCACAATTACGCATCCAGACATTATACGGTATTTCATGACCATCCCTGAGGCTTGCCAATTAGTTCTTGAAGCAGGTGCTATGGGTAATGGAGGCGAGATCTATATTTTTGATATGGGCGATCCTGTTAAAATTATTGATTTGGCAAGAAAGATGATTAAGCTGGCAGGTTTTATGCCCGACAAGCAAATAAAGATTAAGGTTGTAGGATTGCGTCCTGGTGAGAAATTATATGAAGAATTGCTAAACGATACAGCAAAAACACTTCCGACGCATCACGAAAAAATAATGATTGCCGAAGAAATTTTTGATGATTTTGATGCAGTCAGCGAGGCTATCCATGATTTGATAGACAGCTCAGAAATTACTTCTAATGAAGAAATTGTTGCAAAAATGAAATTTATCGTTCCCGAATTTAAAAGTATGAATTCTATTTTCGAGACATTAGATAATAATCATGTTAACCAAATTTAGTCTATTTCTAGGCTTTTAATCCTTAAATAGTATCTTTGCACTAGAAAATCCCAATATGAAACAATCATTTCTCTTTAGGCCGGTAATTATAATTTTTATTTCTCTTTTTGCTGTTTCTTGTGCTTCAAGAAAAGAAGTGGCTTACTATCAAAATATCGACCAACTGCAGAATCTTGAAAATTCAGCTTCTTATGAAACTAGGTTACAGCCTGATGATTTGTTAATGATTGTTGTTATGGCTGAAAACTCAGAAGTAGCGGTGCCTTTCAATCTTCCGTCGGTGGTTATGCAATCAAATACTGAATTTGAGACGCAACAATTGAGAATAAATAGCTATTTGATAGATTCTAATGGATTTATACAATTTCCTATAATTGGATCGATTAAGTTGGGTGGACTCACTAGAACTGAAGCTGTTTCAAAAATGAACAAAGAGCTCTCAAAATACATTACCAACCCTTCAGTAAATTTAAGAATACTAAATTTCAAAATCACAGTCCAAGGTGAAGTAACTCAACCTGGAGTTCATAATATCACAAGCGAAAGGATAACCTTAGCGGAAGCTTTAAGTTTATCAGGAGACTTGACTGTTTACGGTAAAAGGGATAATATTTTGATAATAAGGGAAAAAGACGGTAAAAAGCAGGCCACCCGAGTCGATATTACTAAAGCTGATTTTTTGAATTCTCCATATTATTATTTATCACAAAATGACATCGTATATGTGGAGCCAAATAAAACAAAAGTAAATTCTTCTGTTGTAGGACCTAACACTTCTATTGTTATCTCTGCTGTTTCTTTAATTGTTACTATTATAGCCTTAACCGTTCGATAAATATTATGAATAATAATCAGGAATTGTCGCAAGAAAATCAGGAATCTGACTTTAGTATCCGTGAACAGATAGAAAAATATCTTGCACATTGGAAATGGTTTCTATTTACAATCTTTATTGCCCTTGCATGTGCTTTCATTTATCTAAGATATGCCACGCCATTATATAGAGCGAATGTTACCATTTTGGTGAAGGATGAGAAAAAGGGCGGGCTTGCTTCAGAGTTTTCTGCTTTATCTGATTTGGGTATGCTTGGAGGATCTAAAAGTAATGTTGATAATGAAGTAGAAGTTTTGAAATCTAGGACACTTATTTATAATACTGTCGAAGAACTTAAACTAAATGTTTATTATATTAATCACGGAAGAGTAAAATCGGTTGAACTATATAAAAATTCACCTATAATATTTCTCTTTTCTCCTAAAACCAAAGATAAGAAATTTAAAAAAACAATATTTCAAGTAGAATCGGTTACAAAAGATACTTATAGATTGTCCTATGCTGATAAAGAGATTGGAGTTTTTAAATATAATAAACTAATTTCTTCTTCTTTTGGAAATATTTCAGTTACAAAATCAAACCGAACAGATTTCGACCCAAGCGAAGAATTTTCAATAGACTGTGTGGTTTCTCCGTTGTTGAAAGAAACTCAAAGTTTTAAATCCAGATTAAATGTCAATCCTTTAAGCAAGAATACCAGTGTTGTAGAATTATCAATAGTAGATGAAGTGCCAGAAAGAGGTGAGGATTTTTTAAATACTTTGGTAGAAATCTACAATCAGAATGCAATTGAAGACAAAAATCTTGTAGCTGAAAAAACATCACAATTTATTAGCCAACGTTTAGAGTTCATTACCAACGAATTGTCTGACGTAGAAAAAGATGTAGAAGGTTTTAAAAATCAAAACCGTCTTACAGATATCGAGTCTGAGACAAAATTGTTTCTAGAGAATGCATCAGATTATGAAAAGCAAAAAATTGAAACGGAGATTCAGCAAAACGTAGTTGCTTCAATGATTTCGTTTTTGAAAAACAGTAAATCAGAAGACTTGGTTCCTACAAATATTCTTTCGACTGGAAGTAATTCTGAAGCTGTAAACCTTATCGGAGAATATAATAAGTTGGTAATTGAAAGAAATAGAATCGCTGCAGGAGCCACTTTGGATAATCCTGTCGTACAAAATGCTGACAAAAGAATAGTTGCACTAAAATCAAATATTCAGCAGAGCCTTTATAGATTGCAATCTTCTTTAAATATTAAAAGAAAAAATCTTGATAGAGAAGGAGCGCAAATAGGAGGAAGAAAGGCACAAGTACCGCGCTTGGAAAGAGAATTTAGAATTATCGATAGACAGCAAAAAGTAAAGGAAGCACTATATTTATATCTTTTAGAAAAACGCGAAGAAACCGCTCTAACATTGGCAGCAACAGAACAAAGCGCTAAGGTTATCGATGCCGCATTAAGTTCAGAAGTGCCAGTTTCTCCAAAAAGATCAATTATTTATTTAGGAGCATTTCTTATAGGACTGATTATTCCCTTTGGTATAATCTATATTATGGATGTCCTTAATACTAAAATTAAGACTCGACAAGAAATTGAAAAACGTCTGGCAATTCCATTCCTTGGAGATGTTCCTAAATCAGAATCCCATGAGGAAATGATTAATACCAACAGCCGTTCTAGTTCTGCTGAGGCGATACGTATTGTCAGAACCAATTTAGAATTCATGCTGACAGGTGTTGAAGGCGACAAAGGAAAGACTATTTTTGTCACTTCGACAATTCCAGGCGAAGGAAAGACTTTTATTTCTGTAAACTTAGCTGGTACAATTGCGCTATCTGGAAAAAAAGTACTGCTTGTGGGAATGGATATTAGAAATCCGAAATTAGCAGAATATATACCAATTAAGTCTGAGGGAGTTACAAACTACCTTTCGAAACATGATAAGAATTTAGACAGCTATATTACGAAGCTTGATAATTTTGAAAATTTCCATGTACTATCTTCTGGAGTTATACCTCCAAATCCGGTAGAGCTTTTGATGAATGACAAGATAAATAAGATGTTTGCTGAACTAAAAGAGGCTTACGATTATATTATTGTAGATACAGCTCCAGTAAGCGTTGTTACGGATACGCTATTGATTGCTAAAAATGCAGATGCATTTATTTATGTGGTTAGAGCAAATTATTTAGATAAGCGATTGCTTCATATACCAGAAATGTTCTATAACCAAAAGAAATTGCCAAACATGTCTCTTGTATTAAATGCTACAGAGGTAACCAAGAAAGGTTATGGCTACGGTTATGGCTACGGTTATGGAGTTCAAGAAGAGGTGAAACCTTGGTACAAAAACATATTCAAGAAATAAATAATCTTACAGAAACAAAAAAAAGCCCTTTTAAAGGGCTTTTTTTATTATCGTTTAAAAAAGTTATTGCCTTTTATTGCTTCTTTTAATGCGACTGTATCTGAGAATAATAATTTTTTGTCAAAACTTCTCAAGTGATTTTCGTGATGAAGGTCAGAACCCGTAAAATCAATCATTCCTTTTTCAAGAAGTTTTTGCGCAACTTTGGCAACGCCTGAGCCATAATATCCTACGGTCGAAAGAAGGTTTAACTGAAACAAACAACCTGCCTTTTTTAATTTTTTATACTCGTCAAAATTATTGTGATAAAAAATATACCGTTCTGGATGCGCCAATACAGGCTGATATCCCGCCACGCGTATGTTGAAGATGATATCGTACAATTGCATGGGTGGATTAATATAAGACATTTCCACAAGAATATAATTGTCTTTTAGCGTAAGCAATTTCTCGGATTCAATTAGCTTTGAGAAAGAATCATCCATCATATATTCTGCGGCGGCATTAAACGGTGGATTTGTGTTTTCTTGTGCAAGTTTTTCAGTTGTTGAAGCAAGAAGCACTTCAATCCCAGGTCTTGAATTGTCCCAGATATTTTTGATGACATGAGGAGTCGTGATGAACTGCTCAAAACCTATTTTCTGTAAAGATTGGACCAGAAAAAGTGTGGTTTCAAAGTTTTTAGAGCCATCATCAATTCCCGGTAACAGATGAGAATGGATATCAACATAGCTCTCAATAAGGTCTTTAAGAATCGGCTTGTTTTTAGTAAAGAAGAACAAAGTTGTATGGATTTAAGATTCAGTTGCAAATTTATGGCATAAATTTAATAATCCTTATTTTTTATAACAGAATATATGAAACGGTGCAGTCTTTAGAGGTATTTTGACAAGACGTAATCGTTTAAATTAAATTTCTTATTGCATTATAATTGTTATATTTGGCAGGCCACATTACAATCGCAACATTTTAAGTTTCTACCACAAAAATGAGCAATGAAATAATACTGAAAGCTGAGGGAATCTCAAAACAATACCGCTTAGGTAAAGTGGGAACAGGTACACTCAGCCATGATCTTAACCGCTGGTGGGCAAACATCCGCGGCAAAGAAGACCCCTACCTTAAAGTAGGCGATGTCAATGATCGTTCCTCAAAAGCCACATCAGACTATGTCTGGGCTTTGCATGATATTAATTTTGAAGTCCACAAAGGCGAAGTTTTAGGCATAATTGGCAAAAATGGAGCCGGCAAATCAACACTGCTCAAAATACTTTCAAGAGTTACGGCACCGACAACCGGAGTCATAAAAACAAAAGGGCGCATTGCTTCTCTGTTGGAAGTAGGAACGGGTTTTCATAGCGAAATGACCGGGCGGGAAAATATTTACCTGAACGGAGCCATTCTCGGAATGACCAAAAAAGAAATCAAATCTAAAATTGATGAAATCATTGAGTTCAGCGGCTGCCAGCGTTATATTGATACGCCTGTAAAAAGATACAGTTCTGGAATGACGGTTCGTCTAGCATTTGCCGTCGCTGCCTTTTTAGAACCTGAAATTTTAGTTGTAGATGAAGTGCTGGCTGTTGGTGATGCCGAATTTCAGAAAAAAGCCATTGGAAAGATGCAAGACATTTCAAAAGGCGAAGGAAGAACGGTTTTGTTCGTGAGCCATAATATGGCAGCGGTCAAGGGTTTGTGTACTAGAGGAATTTTGCTCGAAAAAGGACAAGTTAGTTTTGAAGGTGCGGTGGAAGACTGTATTGACCGATATTTAAAAAATGCCGAACAGCAACCGTATAGAGATTGGAATATTGAAGAAGCTCCGAGTTCCGATTTTATCAAGCTGAAGGAAGTTAAAGTTTTAGATTCTACGGACAAAGTAGCGCTAAACCATCTGATGTCGCAGGATATAAAAGTAGAATTCACCTATGAAATTTTAAAAGAAGAGCAGCAGTTTACGCATGGTTTTAATTTATTCAACAATCAAGGACTGCATATTTTGAGTTCACATGACAAAGACTCTTCAACTTTAGAAGAACCTCTTTCTTTAGGAGTGCACAAAAAGACCATCACCATTCCTAAATTTCTTCTAGCCGAAGGGAGCTACACCTGCAGTTTTGCCATCATGCGCTACAAGCCCTTTTTTGTAGAATTTCATGAAATGGATATTGTAGGCTTCAACGTGATAGAAATTAAAAATGATACATCCGCACGGGGTGATTATTCAGGGAAAATACCTGGAGTAGTCAGGCCGTTATTAAACTGGGAATAAAAGCATAATGAAAAACTGGACAGGAGAAAGGCTGGAAACTTTCGTATATAACAGGATAGCAATCGAACATCTGCACAGGTATTCTATTGCAACGGAATATTGCAGTGATAAGATAGTCCTCGATATAGCTTGTGGCGAAGGTTACGGCAGCTATTTGATGAGCGAAAAATCTTCTTTTGTTTATGGAGTTGATATTGACAACGAATGCATTTCACAGGCAAAGCTGAAATACAAAAAACAAAACATTGAGTTTTTAGTCGGCAGTACTAGCAAAATACCTTTAAAAGACAATTCTGTTGATATTGTCGTAAGTTATGAAACGATCGAACATCATGATGAACATGATGAAATGATGACGGAAATAAAAAGAGTTTTAAAACCAAACGGCCTATTGATTATTTCTACTCCAGATAAATTGTATTATTCTGACATGAGGAAACTGGAAAACGAATTCCATGTGAAAGAATTGTACAAAGAGGAATTTTCAGACTTGGCAACTCGATATTTCAGCCAAACACAATTGCTCTCGCAAATTTATAATAATGGCAATTCCATGGTATTGGACGAGCAGTATCTGAAGGAATTGAAATTCTTTTCAGGAGATTATGCTGCAATTAGAGAAAAAAAATGGAATGCACTCTTTTTAATAATCATAGCTTCTGACGGCGATTTTAAAAGACAAAATATTTCAGTTTTTGACGGAGGAAGCATCAGCAAGAAAGAATTGGTGAATGAAATCCAAAATAGCGCTACCTATAAAGCAGGACATTTTATATTAAGTCCGTTTAAGTTTTTGAAAAGAAAATTAAAATAAAAGAAGTAGGATATGTCGGAATCTGCGTCCATGGATAATAAAATATATGTCATAATTGTGACCTATAATGCCATGCGTTGGATTGAAAAATGTGTAAATTCTGTTCTAGATTCCTCTTACAAGGCTACGTTAGTAATTGTCGATAACAATTCGTCAGATGCTACTGTAGAAACCATTAAAAATAAATATCCCCAAACAATTCTCGTAGAAAATAAAGAAAATTTAGGCTTTGGGAAAGCAAACAATATCGGACTGAAAATAGCTTTGGAAAAAGGAGGAAACTATTTTTTACTGCTAAATCAAGATGCTTATCTGAAAGAAGACACGTTGCAGAAATTGATGCTTCAAATGGAAACTCATAAAGGCTATGGAATCTTGAGCCCGATTCATTTGGACGGACAAGGAAATCAGATTGATTTGTATTTCCAAACCTATATCAATCCAAGCAATTGCAAGAACCTATATTCTGATGTTTATCTGAATAAAATGCTGAAGTCGGTCTATGATGTCAGGTTCGTCAATGCCGCCATTTGGCTGCTTTCCAAAAAAACGTTGCAAGAAGTAGGAGGCTTTAATCCCTATTTTTTTCATTATGCCGAAGATAACGATTACGTCAACAGATGCAAGTTTAAAAGCTTAAAAGTAGGCGTTGTACCCGATGCTTTCGCCTATCATGACAGAGAACAGCAAGTCAGAAATTCTAATCCTAGAAATTTTGCAAATCTTCAGGATTTAAAGCTCATGAATCCTAGCAATAATTTGTCTGTGAACAAAATGATACGACTGACCTTTAAGAAAGCAATTAAAGCGCTGATTAATTGGAATAAAACCGATTTTTTAGATTCGATGCGATATCTGAAAAAGCTCTACAGCAGTAAAAAACAGGTTGCAAAAATTAAGAATGAAATAAAAAATAATCCTTATCCTTTTCTTAACTAATTCTCTCTAATAGTAAATAACTCCACCAAATGAATCAAGATTTAACCAAAATCTTAGCTGTATTAGTTAATTACGGAAGCGAGCAACTTCGTTTTCTGGAAAGAGTTGTAGCCGAATTAAAAAGCTTTAAAAAATATGACGTTACGATAATCGTAAATTCGAATATCGAACTAGATATCGACGGAATTGACACAGTAAATGTTTTTACATTAGACGATTATCAGTTATTGCCCTTGACTTGCCGAACGACTATTTGGGAAAACAAGGATGATTTTGACGTGTTTTTATACGGAGAAAACGACCATTTGTTTACCGAAAAGCATATCGACAACCATTTGAGCTATTCCAAAATACTGCCTAAAAATAGGATTACGGGACTGATACAATTTGAAGAAAATGAAACAGGAAAATATTATCCGGCTTATCATTTAGATTTTGAATGGGATTTTAATTCTGTTGAGATTTATAACGGAAAAAAGTTTGCTCATTTTTCAAACCTTCACCAAGCCACCTTTATCTTGACTAAGCAACAGCTGACAAGAATCGGAAAGCAACTTGATTTTAAAGAATTGGTAATAGAGAATACTTTGTATTCTAGAATAACCAGAAAAATTAAAAAGACGCTAGGATTAAAAGTTGAAAGAACTAACAAATACAGCAGTAAATGTAAAGTCAATACCGATGTTTTCCAATTTGGAGGCATGAAGAAAATGATTTGCATCTCTGATTTTGAAGACAACCTGATCCACCATCTGCCTAACATTTATATTGACGGACTGCACGGAAGAAGCAAGCTCCGTTCTGATGAAAAAAGAATGACAGAATCTCTGGCAAAATTATTAGGAACCCAATAATATCCGTTGTTTAACAGCGCTACTGTTCATGCTTGCAATCGTTATTCCATATTATAAAATTCGCTTCTTTCAAGCAACCCTAGAATCTTTGGCTGAACAAAGCAATAAAGATTTTAAGGTGTATATAGGCGATGATGCAAGTAAAGAAGACCCAAGCGTTTTGCTGGAAAAATACAAAGGTAAAATTGACTTTTCCTATCAAAGATTTGATGCAAATTTGGGAGGAAAATCGTTAGTCAAGCAATGGGAAAGGTGTATCGCGTTAGCAGAAAATGAAGAATGGGTAATGATTTTGGGCGATGATGATGTGTTGGGTGAAAATGCCGTTGAAGAATTTTATAATTATTTCCAAGAAATCCAAGACGAAAAAATTGCCGTTGTCAGGTATGCGACCTATAAAATAAATGAAGAAGGAAGCCTCATTTCTCCTGTTTACCAGCATCCAAGAATCGAGAATTCAATTGATTCGTTCTTTAGAAAGACCAGGAGCTCGTTAAGCGAATATATTTTTAGAAAGGAAAAAATACAAAAAATAAGATTCAAAGATTTTCCATTAGCATGGTTTTCAGATGTACTGGCCGTAATGGAATTTTCGGATTTTAAAAACCTATTTACACTTAACAACGCGGCGGTCTATGTGAGAATATCTTCCGAAAGCATTTCAGGTAGTTCTTCTTTCAGTGCCCAAAAACTAGAAGCAAGTTTCAGATTCCATATCTATTTGTTAGACAAACATTCGCACTATTTTAATCCTGCCCAAATTAATTACTTTCTAGAAAAGACGCACAATTGCTATTTAACCAATAAAAAGGTAATTTCGTTTCTGTTGAGGATAACAAAATTGCATCTAAAAAAAGGATGGATACGAAGCTATTTCAGTTTCATTATGACAATTGCAAAAAGAGTCTTAAGGCAATCCAAATAATAAACGACAGGTATGCGAATAGGATTTAATCCACATAAAGATAAAAAACAGGAGGCCTCAGAGTACTTCCATCAGGTCGTGATTCCTGTTTATATTCCCAACCAAGACGATTATTTTAAGGACAGCTTTGCAATATTAAAATACTGTATGGAGTCGCTGTTGATGACCAGCCATAAAAAGACGTATTTCACTATTGTCAATAATGGAAGCTGTCAAGAGATTGTCGATTATTTGAATAACTTGTTTGAAGAGCATAAAATTCACGAGGTCATCCACTGCCCAAGCATCGGAAAACTGAATGCCGTATTGAAAGGCTTATCAGGCAATAATTTTCAACTAGTTACCATCGCAGATTCCGACGTGCTGTTTTTGAATCAGTGGCAGAAGGAAACTTATGCTGTCTTTAATGCGTTTCCAAAAGCCGGAGCCGTTTGTCCGACACCATCGGCCAAATCCTTCAAGACGTATACGACCAATATATGGTATGAATTGTTCTTTTCTAAAAAATTATACTTTACGGATGTAAAAAATCCCAAGGCACTAGAAGAATTTGCTAACAGCATCGGCTATCCAGGATTCTATAATAAGTACCAATTAGATAAATACCTGACTGTTTCCAGCAAAGATTTTAAGGCTGTTGTCGGTGCGGGACATTTTATTACGACCTATAGAGGAGCGATATTTGAAAAGCTGGAGAAAAAGTACTCAAGCTATAAGCTCGGAGGCGATAGCGAAAAAGAACTGTTGGATCTTCCAGTTGTTAAAAAAGGACTATGGAGGTTATCTACGCTGGATAATTTCGCGTATCACATGGGCAACAGTAAAGAAGACTGGATGCAGCAGAAATTAGACGAAATCGAGCCTAATGAGTATGTAGCAGAAAGCAAATTGAATTTAAATACGATTCCTTCAACCCAGTTGGGATATTGGATAAAAAATAAGTTATTTGCCAAGTTCTTTTTGAGAAAAAAAATACTGACCCAATGCTTAAGATATAAAGGGCTTTCCAAAGAAGCTGCAGAACATTATTTATGATAACCATTATCTACCCTTACCGAAACCGTGAAATAAAGCGTATCCAGCGTTCTATCGATTCGTTGGCACAGCAATCGAAGCAGAATTTCAAGGTAATATTCATAGACTATGGTTCCGATGAAAAATCGGCGGAAGCAGCGGAAACTTTGCTGAAGAAATATGATTTTGCTTCCTATACCTACCTTCCTGTAAAAGACCAGCCTTGGAACAAATGCAAAGCCTTGAATTATGCCCTAAAAAAGATGGATTCCGGCTATTGTTTTGTAGCGGATATCGACATGATCTTCCACTCGCAATTCACGGCTGTTTTAGAACAGCATCTAGACCCGAATAAAGCTACTTATTTTCAAGTAGGATTTCTTTCCGAACAAGAGACAAAAAAAGATAAGGCCTTCGAGTCTTATGAAATTAATTTCAAGACCAACGAAGAAGCTACAGGAATGACACTTTTTCCAGTTTCCTATCTAAATGAAATAAATGGCTTTGATGAGTTTTTTCATTTTTGGGGAGCCGAAGATACCGACATCCATAATCGCTTAAAAAATGCCGGATGTCAGGTTGAATACTATGATGAAAAGCTCTTAATGTTGCACCAGTGGCATCCTAATTATAGAAAGAGAGAAACCAAGACCCTGAACAAAGAGCTGCAATTGTCTGGAATTGTAGAAATCAACCACCAGCATTTGTTGCATAATCTAAAGACGAAAGCCACCAAAACAAATTCTAAAGGTTGGGGAAATGTTATGGCCAACACTGAGCTGAACGAATTGCAATCTTTTCCAGTATCCACTCTCTATAACGAGAAGAAATTGATAGACTATTTCCTCTACCAACAACTTTCTAATGCTAAAAATCAGGTCTTGGCGATTGAGATTAAGGAAAATCCTGTTCAGGCTACGGCCAAATACAAGCTGAAGAAGCAATTGGGCAAAAAAGTACCGCAGTTCTACAGCCTTAAAGAAATCAATGACCAAATCCTGCTGCATATCGTTTCATTTTACCATACAAACCCCTATATTTATCAGGTCAAAGAAAACCCAAGCAGCATTATTTTTAAAATAAAAACCTAAAGCTAATCTTACCCGATTTATGTCCCAAAACGGAAACATCAGGCTTTTTTGGTGGAGTGAAATCCACCTTGCCGGCAAGAAAAAAGAAAACTACGGAGATCTCGTGGGATGCTATCTTGTCGAAAAGATTTCTGGAAAAAAAGTGACATGGACCCATCCTAAAAAGCGTTCTCTTTTGGATACATTCAAGACTGTCTACCTGACCGCAGGAAGTATTTTGGCTCAAGTAGAAGGAAAATGCGTAGTCTGGGGAAGCGGCATCATTTCAAAAGAATATAAAATAAAAAAAGCCGTATTTTTAGCCGTCCGTGGACCGCAGACCAGAAAATATCTGATGGCGCAAGGCTATGAAGTTCCTGAAGTATATGGAGATCCGGCGCTTTTGTTGCCGCGATTTTATAATCCGAAGAAACAGGCAAAATACGATTTGGGAATCATTCCACATTATGCCGATTATAAGCTGGTAACAGAAATGTATAAAGAACAAAGCAACGTTCTTATAATCGACCTGATGACCAATGATGTCGAGAGCGTGACCGATCTGATCTTGCAATGCAGAAGGATAATTTCGTCTTCTTTGCACGGAATTATTATTTCGCAGGCCTATCATATTCCGGCTGTCTGGGTCAAGTTTTCGGACAATGTTTTTGGAGACGGAATCAAATACCAAGATTATTTCGAGTCTGTAGATATCGAGAATTATGCTCCAAAGTTTGTGTCGGAAAAGTTAGAAGATAGCCAGACCGATGCTCTTTTTAATGCCGTCCAATCAACTGCAGCACCAGAAAGAATTAAAGAAATACAGGATGGCCTGATGGAAGCCTGTCCGTTTAAATAATAGTTATGGCTAAAGTAATTTTGATATCCCAATTCCCGCTACCGTATTCCAAGATTGGAAGCTGGACTACTTTGTACCAAAACTACCTGGAAGGCAAGCACTCCATCGACTATATCATTTGCGAGCAGCCCGACACCCGATTCCCTAACATACACTATGAAATCGTAGGGCAGACGTTGACACTCAAACTCAAGAAAAAATACCATAAAAATAATTATATCGGCTATCTCGAAGCGCTCGAAAAGATTCTGGCAACAGGAGAAAAGCATATCATCCAGATTGTCGATAATTTCGGAATCATCAAGCCGCTACAGGAATTTCTAGCCTCCAAAGGATTGAGAAACCGATGCTACATACAGTTTTTCTATCATGGCTTTGCGCCCTTTTATGGCAATCTAGATAGCCGAAATTTCTACGAATTTATTGATGAAATGGTACTTTTGACCTACGACAGTTATAAGGCACATAAAGAATATTATACGATATTGCCGTGCCGATTTTCGGTATTGCACAACGGAATTGATACCGATAAATTTCATAAAATAGCCCCTGAGAAAAAGAAAGCGCTTAGAGAAAAACTAGGATTTACCTCCGAAAAAATCTTTATCTGGTGCTCGCACGACCGACCTAAAAAAGGACTGGATCTGATGCTGGATGTATGGAATCGCATACAGGAAAAGCATGACAACTGTACATTGCTTGTCATAGGAACCAATAGAAAAGAGACTATAAAAGGCGTTGCTTTTTTAGGGAAAATCCCTAATAGCGAGCTTCCTGACTATTATCAAGCTGCCGATGCTTATCTGTTTCCGACACTATGGCACGAAGGATTTGGATTGAGCTTGATCGAAGCCCTGCATTGCGGCTGCTATTGCATTGCTTCCGCTTTGGGCGGCGTTCCGGAAGTACTACAGAATGGTAAATTAGGCAGGCTGATTGAAAACCCGCATTTTATTTCAGAATGGAAAGAGGCGATTGAAGAATTTCTGTCAAAAAGCAGTAGTTATCCTTCTATACCCAAAGAACTTTATTCCAAAGAAACATGGAGCCAAGGTATGGAAGAAAGAATCTTCGATGCTAAAAAAAGCCTAGAACGATGAAGACGATAGCCATTATTCCAGCGAGAGGCGGATCTAAAAGACTGCCGGGGAAAAACAGCATGCTGTTGGGCGGTATCCCGCTCGTTGCGCATAGTATTTTATATGCCCAAGCGGACAGCCGTATTGATGTCGTGTATGTCAGCACAGACGATACCGAGATTAAAAAAATAGCCATGGCCTATGGTGCGCAAGTAATTGATAGGCCGCAACATTTGGCAGGCGATCTAGAACCGACAGTGACAGCCTTAAAGCATGTGCTGGAATCATTAGAATCGAAACCTGAAACGATAGTACTGCTGCAACCGACCAATCCGCTTCGGCCTAAAGATTTGCTGCAGAATGCTCTTGAGATTTATGAAAAAGGAAGATACGAAAGCCTTTTTACTGTAACCCAAAGCCACCAAAAACTAGGCAAAATTAAAGAAGATAAATTCATTCCATTCAATTACGAACCGGGACAACGAAGCCAAGACCTAGAGCCTTTGTATTTTGAAAACGGATTGTTGTATATCTGCAAATCGGAACTGATTTTTAACGATACGATTATCAGTGAAGAAGCCTATCCTTTGTTAATCGACCATCCTTTTGGCAGTGTCGATATTGATACCTTAGAAGATTTTGACTATGCGGTTTACCTGCATAAAAAGCATACCCTATAAAACATAGTAAAACCCCTGAACATACAATAATGAACCCATACATAGAAATTGCAGGAAGAAAAATCGGACCTGATTATCCGCCCTTGGTAATTGCAGAAATAGGCATCAATCATGAAGGTTCTCTGGCCGTTGCAAAAGAAATGGTAGACGCTGCACATAGAGCGGGCGCAGAAGTAGTAAAACACCAGACGCATATCGTGGAAGATGAAATGAGCGGAGCTGCCAAAAAGGTAGTGCCTGGCAATGCCACGGTTTCTATCTATGAAATCATGGAACGTTGCGCTTTGAACGAAGCAGATGAGAGGGAACTCAAAGAATACGTCGAAAGCAAAGGCATGATTTTTATCTCGACACCTTTTTCTCGTGCTGCAGCCGAACGCTTGAAACAATTTGATATTCCAGCCTATAAGATTGGTTCCGGCGAATGCAATAATTATCCGTTGCTCGAACATATTGCCAGCTTTGGAAAGCCGGTCATCTTAAGTACCGGAATGAATACCATCGAAAGCGTCAGTAAAGCAGTTGCTATTTTTGATAAACACAATATTCCTATAGCGCTTCTGCATACGACCAACTTATATCCGACACCGATTCATTTGGTACGTTATGGTGCCATGACGCAGCTGCATGGGGCATTTCCGAATAAGGTTTTCGGTCTGAGCGATCATACGCTGAACAACAATGCCTGTCTGGGTGCCGTGGCCTTAGGCGCTTCCATCTTAGAAAGACATTTTACGGATCATATGAACCGAACAGGACCCGATATCATCTGCAGTATGGATGAGACGGCATGCCAAGAACTGATAGCAGGCAGCCATGAGATCTGGCAGATGCGAGGAGGCAACAAAGAACCGGCAAAAGAAGAACAGGTTACTATCGACTTTGCTTTTGCTACAGTCTGTTCTATCCGACCTATAGCAGAAGGGGAGGTTTTTACAAAAGAAAATATCTGGGTAAAACGCCCTGGAACCGGAGAGATTCTTGCCGAGCATTTCAATAATATTCTTGGAAAAAAGGCAACAAGAGCAATAGAAAATGATGAACAGCTAATTTGGAACGATATTCAGTAAGCCGTGAAAAAAATACTTTTCCTTACCGGAACCCGAGCTGATTTCGGGAAAATCAAATCCCTGATCCAAATATTGGAAAAAGACTCAGGATTTGTGCCCTATATTGCCGTGACCGGAATGCACTTGCAGGAAGAATACGGGTATACGCTTATTGAAATCGAGCGCTGTGGCTTCCAGAATATCCATACGTTCTCTAACCATACAGACGAGACGACGATGGATCTGACTCTCGCAAAAACCATCGAAGGATTGTCTGCCTACGTAAAAGAATGCCAGCCCGATCTGATTGTTGTTCATGGTGACAGAGTAGAAACCTTGGCAGGAGCTATCGTAGGTTCTCTCAATAACATTTTGGTGGCACATATCGAAGGAGGAGAGATTTCGGGAACGGTTGACGAACTGATCCGCCATAGCGTCAGCAAGCTGTGCCACGTGCATTTTGTGTCTAACGAACAGGCTGCCAAAAGGCTGATTCAGATGGGAGAAATGGCTTCTTCTGTCTTTATCATCGGTTCTCCTGATGTTGATATTATGTTTTCTGAAAATCTTCCTGAGTTGGAGATCGCGAAAAGTTACTACGGAATCGGGTTTGACGATTTTGCCATCGCGATGTTCCATCCCGTAACGACCGAAGCAACACACATGATTCAGTATTCGGATAACTTTACCCAAGCTTTGCTCAACGATCATCATGACTATGTCGTTATCTATCCGAACAACGATTTGGGAAGCAAGGCTATCCTAAATTCTTATGAAAAATTGAAAGGACATCCAAGGTTCAGGATATTTCCGTCCTTGCGTTTTGAATATTTCCTTACGCTGCTCAAGGACAGCCAATTCATCATAGGAAACAGCAGCGCTGGAATTCGGGAAGCGCCGTATTATGGTATCCCGATTATCAATATAGGCACGCGTCAGCAGAATAGGGCCGTGCATTCTGATATTATTAATACAGATTACAGCATTGAAAGTATAAGCGAAGCGCTCAAAATTGTCGACAGCCATCAAGTACAGCTGCAACAAGAAGATTTTGGTGCAGGGAATAGTGCCGAATTGTTCCTTGATTCCCTAAAAAATCAAGATATTTGGCAATTGAACCATCAGAAACAATTTAGAGATTTATAGATGATATTGGATTCGCCCAAAAACACATTTTTACGATCTGCAGAAGATAATGTCTTTTATCTTCCATACTGATGCAGCAATTTATAAGAAAAATAGGTGTTATCCTGCTGACAGCCGTGCTGTTGCTTTGTCTTTTTGACTGGGCTTATACAGAAGTATACGTACGTTCTATTCCGCGAAACAAAACAAAATATGTGCTGGGCTTAAAGGACCAGAAAATTGATTATGTCTTTTTAGGATCTTCAAGAGTCGAAAACCATATAGATACTCAACTTATCAAAACATTGACCTCGAAGAAAGTCTTGAATTTAGGAATACAGGGTGCCAAATTAGATGACAATTATCTTTTGCTGCAGCTGCTTATTCATAACAATGTGAAAATAAGGAAACTTTTCCTGCAGGTCGATTATATTTTTAATACAGAATCTATATCGACTATCGTAAGTTCGGAATCGCTTCCCTATATCCGAAAAAACGAAATAATCCGCAATCACCTCGAAAAAAGCAACCCCGATTACTTGGCTTACTATTACCTTCCGTTTTATCGTTATCAGGTGAATGATTATAAGATAGGCTTTCGCGAATTCTTTTCTTCGGTGATAGGCAAAAAAAGCAAGACTGATTTTACAGACGGCTTTGTTCCAAAGCAGGTCAAGTTCATAAAAAACAACAATTTCAGGTTGCCGGATAGCATTATTGCCCAAAATAAGGTTTTTAATCAGATCGATCAGCTTTGCAAAGATAAAAACATCGAAGTTGTTTATTTTTGTGCTCCGTTTTGTTCTACTGTGCGGCAATCGGATTATATTGATAAGCTCAAGCGCAAGATTCCCAGCCTGAAAGATTATTCTAAAACGCTCGATGATACGCTTTTTTATAATTGCGGACACCTCAATGAGGAGGGCGCCAAAGTTTTCACAAGAATGCTAGTCAAAGATTGTATGCAACATGAAAAATAAGATTTTTATATTGTTACCCGATGGGATAGGATTGCGCAATTTTGCCTATTCTCATTTTTATGAATTAGGACTGGAAGAGGGTTTTGAGCCTGTCTTTTGGAACAATACGCCTTTTGACTTGGCTGCCGAAGGCTATCAGGAAGTAAAAATACGACATGGGAAAACACATCCGTTGACCGACATCTATAAAAATGCGCGGAAGCATATCGAGCTGAGCTTGAATATCCAAAAAAGCAATGACAAGGTATATGACGATTATCGTTTTCCTTTTTCGTATAAGAATATAAAAAGTGCCATCAAGAGCAGTGCGACACGTCTACTGATAGCAACACATACTTCAAAAAGCGGACTGGAAAGGGTACGCAAAAAAATAAAAAAACTAGAACGGACCACTCCGTTTTACCAGCATTCGCTTGAAACGCTGCAAAAAGAAAAGCCAGCTATGGTGTTTTGCACCAACCAGCGTCCAGTATTGGCCATTGCTCCGCTTTTGGCAGCGAAAGATCTAGGCATTCCAACGGCTTCGTTTATCTTTTCTTGGGATAATCTTCCGAAGGCCACGATGGTGGTAGAAACGGATTATTATTTTGTTTGGAGCGAGCACATGAAAAAAGAGCTTTTGTATTATTATGATTATATCCGACCAGAGCAGGTTTTTGTGACAGGGACTCCTCAGTTTGAACTTCATGCCGACCGAAATGGCTTGCAGTCAAGGGAAGCGTTTTTTGAGACAAACGGATTGGATATTGCCAAAAAATACATCTGCTATTCGGGAGATGACATTACGACGTCGCCAGACGATCAACAATACTTATCGGATACAGCCAAAGCCGTTCGGCAATTGAATGCTGAAGGGCATAATCTGGGCATTATTTTCAGACGCTGTCCGGTAGATTTTTCAGCTCGTTATGATGCTGTTTTGGAAGAAAACAAAGACCTTATCAGCAGCTTGTCACCGCTTTGGAAAAAAATAGGCGAAGGCTGGAATACCATATTACCAACAAAAGAAGATATCTTGCAGCAGCAGCATACGATCTTCCATACAGAAATGGTAGTGAACTTGGGTTCCTCTATGGTTTTTGATTATACGTGCTATGACAAGCCGTGCAGTTTTATCAATTATGATACGGTCCGTACGGCGAATACGAGCTCTTCGGTCAAGAAAATTTATAATTATGTACATTTCCGTTCCATGCCGGCTCCTGAAGCCGTAGTCTGGCTACATTCGCCTGAAGCAATCGCGGACCAAATCCGAACAACATTGCAAAACCCAAAATCTAACATTTCTCATGCGAAAGAATGGTTTGCGGTCATCAACCAGCAGCCGTTCCAGGATGCGTCCGTAAGAATCTGGAATGCCATTCGCAACATAATCCACTAATCTATGTTTTTTAACTCCTTATCCTTTGCGATATTTCTCCCTATAGTTTTCTTTCTGTACTGGTTTGTTTTTAACTCGTCGAAGAAAGCACAAAATACGTTGCTGATTATTGCCAGCTATTATTTCTATTCTTGCTGGGACTGGAGGTTCTTGTTCTTGCTAGTCTTTTCGACCGGGCTGGATTATTTCACGGCATTGAAAATAGAAAACAGTCGCTCTAAAACGGAAAGGAAGACTTGGTTCTGGATCAGCGTGGGTGTCAACCTAGGGTTTCTAGGCGTCTTTAAATATTATGACTTTTTTGCGGTATCATTTTCCAAACTGATTGAGGGCTTTGGCATGCAGGCGAATCCGTTTCTGCTTAACCTGGTCTTGCCAGTAGGTATTTCGTTTTATACTTTCCACGGACTTTCTTATATCATCGATATTTATAAGGAACGGATCAGGGCAGAGCGTAATTTTATTGATTATGCACTTTTCGTAAGTTATTTTCCGCTCTTGGTTGCAGGTCCTATTGAGCGGGCCACGCATTTGCTTCCACAGGTCAAAGTCAAACGCAGTTTTGACTATCAGCAGGCCAAGGAAGGAATCCACCAGATCTTATGGGGACTGGTCAAAAAAATAGTGATTGCCGACAGCTGTGCGCAATATGCCAATGCTGTTTTTGACAATTATGAGAACATGAACAGTCTGTCTTTGGTTTTAGGGGCGGTTTATTTTGCGTTCCAGATTTATGGTGACTTCTCGGGCTATTCAGATATTGCTTTAGGTACGTCTAAGCTATTCGGCATCAACCTGCTTAAAAATTTCGATTATCCTTATTTTTCAAGGGATATTGCCGAGTTTTGGCGCCGATGGCATATCTCGCTCTCGTCGTGGTTTCGGGATTATCTTTATATTCCGCTAGGAGGAAGCCAAGGAGGCACGTGGATGAAGATTCGAAATACGTTTATCATTTTTCTGGTCAGCGGCTTTTGGCATGGTGCCAACTGGACTTTTCTGGCTTGGGGATTCTTAAATGCCCTATATTTCTTGCCATTACTCTTGAGCAACAAGAACAGGACGCATACCGGAAATATTGAGCGTGTAGGGTTTATTCAAGGCATGAAACTGATTCCGCAAATCGGGATGACTTTTGCACTGACCTGTTTGGCTTGGATCTTTTTCAGAGCCCGAACAATAACAGACGCTTTCGGTTATATCAAGAGAATGTTTTCTAACTTGCAATTCAAGCCTCAATATTTTAACATCGAGCGATATAACTTTGAACTGGTCTTGATGCTAGTCCTGTTTGTAGGTTTTGAATGGTTTAACCGTTATAAGATCGAGCCGATTTCTGGGAAATATAGCTATCCTAAAATCTGTTTGGCCATCATGGTACTGCTGCTGTTTGGCGTCTATTCGGAATATAAAAGCTTTATTTATTTCCAGTTTTAGATGAGACAGTTCTTGTTTTATATAGTACAGATTCTTGTCGGCTCTTTCCTGCTGTCTTATGCGGTACAGCTGGCGGCTGATTTTGGATTAAAGAAAATGAAGAACACGCTGTTTTCAGAATGGAATGCTATCTTAAAAGGTACCATTAATGCAGACATGGTAATCTTAGGGTCTTCGAGAGGCGTGGTTTCTTATGATCCAGACTTGCTTTCTGCGGCTTCAAATAAAAAAGTGCATAACCTTTCTTTTAACGCTGGGTCTTATAATCTGCAAGAATTGAAATATAGCCTGTACGCAGAACACAATAAAAAGCCTAAAATAATCTTGCAAAATGTCGACTTGGCTCATTTTACTCCTTCTGCCCAGCTTCCAGAAGAACATCAATTCTTGCCCTATCTAAACGATCAAGACCTTAAAAAAGGATTAGGTTTATTTGATAGCCGTTATTTGTGGGTAGATCGTATTCCGTTGCTGAAATACAATACCCAAAAAAGGTTTCTTGGAATTGGTTTAGGGTCTTTTTTGGGAAAGAAGTTTAAAAATAAGGATGCTGTAACTGACGGGTTTTCTCCAAAATCCATTGCCTTTAAAAGGGACGGCCATAATCTCAAAAGACTTTCGGATCCTGCTTTTAAAAGATCTTATGAAAAAGATTTGGCACAGATGAAATCGTTCGTGAAGGCAAGGATTAAAGATTCTATTACAGTTATCTTGGTTTGGGCACCAGAATATAAAGAGAGACTAGCAGTTGGCAGACGTCTGACACAGCCATTAAAACAGGCGCTGACTGATTTTGCTAAAGAACAAAAGGGAGTTTACTTTTTGGATATGTCTGAGGATTCCCTATCGCAGTCTTCGGATTATTTTTATGACACCTTTCACCTGAATACCAAAGGGGCTCATTTGTTTTCCGCTACATTAGCGCAGAAGATTAAGGATTTGGAACGTAATGCATATTAATTTGAGACCCAGGCTTTTCTATCCATGAAAAAATTTGTCTATTATCTTTTAAGTTTGTTGCTCGCCATTTTGCTGGCCGCTTACTTGCTGGATTATACTTTTACTGCATTTTATACCAACAGCAAGCCTCGAAATAAGATTGCCTTGGCGTATACTGGTACTGCACAAGAATATGATGTAATTTTCTTGGGTTCGTCGAGAGCAAATAATCATTTTGTGCCGCAATTGTTTATCGACAGAGGGCTTACGGCTTATAATTTCGGAATGAGCGGTTCGCGGCTAGAAGAAAGCGCATTACTGTTGCAACTGCTCTTGGCAAAAGGTGCAAAAATAAAGAGCCTTATGGTTGAGGTAGATCTCAATATCAATTCCAACGGTTATTCTGAAGGAACACGGGCTAATTTTTATCCTTACCTGAACCAATCGGACTTAATCAGCGGTTATTATAAAAATATAGCTGATTTTGACAAATTGTACTACCTTCCTTTTTACCGCTATCTGAAATACGATGTGAAAATTGGGATGCGGGAATTATTTTTTACGGTTGCCGAACAGCCTTCTAAAAACTTGCAGCATTATGGGTTTTATCCTTTAAAAAATACAGGAAAGGACATGAAGTATGACCTTTCGAAGCATTATCCGAAAAAGAACCGGGCCTATGAGACAATCAAAAAAATATGCAGCGAAAACCAGATTCGATTGATTGCCGTGACAACGCCTATGTGCGAGAACGTAAAAAATATCGCTTATTTTGAAGAAGTAGTGCAATTGTATCCAGAAGTTCATAATTTTGAGGATGTCGTGACGGACGAAGATTGCTTTTCTTCTTGCGGGCACATGAACGAAAAAGGAGCCACAGTATTTACCCAATTTCTGCTAGATAAATTTTTTAAATGATGCACATCGCCTTTCTTACACCTGAATATCCACATGAAAAAGTCTTGCATGCTGCCGGAATCGGAACCAGTATCAAGAACCTGGCTACGGCATTGGTACAGGAAGGAGTTGCTGTTTCGGTTTTTGTCTATTCTCAAAAAACAGATACTGTTTTTGTAGAGGACGGCATAAAAATACATTTGATACGGCACAAGAAATATCGCTATTTTGGATGGTTTTTCTATCGGAAATACCTACAGGATTATCTGAACCGATTTGTTTCTCTTGATAAAATTGACCTTATCGAAGCTCCCGATTGGACAGGTATTGCTGCTTTTATGAACTTTAAGGTACCTCTGGTTATTCGTTTTCATGGAAGCGATACCTATTTCTGCCACTTAGAAAACAGGAAACAGAAACTAAAGAATTTGTGGTTTGAAAAGCTTGGAATGGCCAAAGCGAAAGCGTTTATTGCTCCTACACAATTTGCAGGGGCGCTTACGCAACAGCTCTTCGGAATCAAGGACAAAGCGATACGAGTTCTGCATTACGGAATCTTGCTTTCTGATTTTGCCAACGAAACTCCCGAAGATTTTGAACAGGGACTGGTGGTATACGTAGGGACGCTTATCCGTAAAAAGGGCGTGCTGGAGCTTCCTGCTATTTTAGAGAAAGCAGCCGAAACCTATCCAAACATAAGGCTGGTCTTGATCGGCGCTGATTCTTTTGATATCCAGACAGGGTCGCCTTCTACATGGCAGCTGTTATATTCCATGTTGGACGAACCCCTGAAAGAGAAAGTCAGCTATCTAGGCAAGGTACCTTATGCTCAGGTGAAGGGCTATATGCAAAAAGCCAATGTATGCGTCTTTCCGACTTTTGCAGAAACACAAGGCATGGTTACCATTGAATCTATGGCCATGCAGAAAGCGGTTGTCAATAGCAATATCGGCTGGGCACAGGAGCTTATCATTGACGGCGAAAGCGGATTTCTGGTGCATCCGAAGGATTATGTTCTGTATGCTTCTAAAATCACTGCACTGCTGGAAGATAAAGAGCTTGCGCTACAAATAGGCCGTAATGCCCGAGTGCGTACCGAGCAGGTTTTCGACATACGAAAAACAGTCTTGCAGCATATTGAATTTTATCAGCAGCAGCTATGATTATCCTCTATCATAAAAATAATAGGGTGACAGAGGCTTGGAATGATTCGGATTCTAAGGCACTGCCTATAAAGTCAGTTTCTATTCCCAAAGTGCTTTTTGAGATTGCATGTACGTTTCCTGATTCTTTGGTGCTTTGGTGCCATGAATCGCAAAGAGAGCATCTCAATAAGGAACATCTTTCGGAAGTATTTCATCATAAAAAAATAATGGCTTCGTATGCTCCGTCGTCTGGAAAGTATCTTCCAGAAAGTATTGGATATGCGGACGAAAGTCTTTTTGCTAACCCAGACCTGAATTCGACCTTTGCCAGCTGGCGAATGAGTTCTATGGTTGGAGGGCTGCATAGCAGCGTACTGCTGTGTCTTGAAAAACACATAGTGCCTGATCGGAATTTTGATTATTTCTTGCATTCTCTTGCAAAACTTGCTATGCCTCTAGGGCTATTGTGCTATTCTGAACCTCGGCTGCTCGCGAATGGGAGTGTTGCTTTTGAAATAGCACCGACAGGCAAGGCGACTCTGTTTCGATTCGTAAGGCAGCATTACCGGCTGAGGTGGATTTTTTTGTTGCGGCTTAATTTTGCAGTGCATGAAAAGAAGCTGCCGTTGTTTTCTTTTTTAAAGAGCTTGTTATATCAAAAAAGAAGGCTACCGAGCACTATTTTTGATCAGATTCCCGTGCAATCTTCTAAAGAAATCATGGAGTCAGCGACTTTTGATGTGGTGATTCCTACTATAGGGAGGGAAAAATACTTGTATGATTTTTTGCGGGACTTATCGGAGCAAACGCTGCTGCCGCAAAGGGTGATTATCGTAGAACAGAACCCTGAAGCGGAAAGCCAAAGTGGACTGGCGTATCTGCAGTCTGAGTCTTGGCCCTTTTTGGTTTTGCATACATTTACGCACCAAGCGGGGGCGTGCAATGCCAGGAATTTAGCTTTGGCGCAAGTAGAAAGCGAATGGGTTTTTCTGGCCGATGATGATATTCGCATCAGTAATGATTTCTTAGAGCAAGCGGCTGTCGAGATACGGCAATATGGAAATGCCGCATATACATTGCAATGTTTGCAGGCGGGCGAAAAGGCCGTTTTTGACAAGGTATTTCAATGGAAGACTTTTGGTTCGGGATGCAGCATCGTCAAGAGGAGTGCCTTAGAAGGTCTTCAATTTGACATGCGTTTTGAATTTGGTTTTGGCGAGGATGCTGATTTTGGAATGCAGTTGCGAAAAAGAGGACATGATATCTTGTATCTCCCGCACCCGCAAATAATGCACCTCAAGGCACCGATAGGTGGCTTTAGAACAAAACCGAAATTGACTTGGAGCGATGATAAGCTATTGCCTAAGCCATCGCCTACGGTCATGCTCTACAAGCTGTTACATGAAACATCTTGGCAATTAGACGGCTATCAGGCAGTTTCCTTTTTTAAGTTCTATAAGCACCAGCCAATGCGTAATCCTTTTGCCTATTTTAAAAACTTCAAAGCCCGATGGGCAGCCAGTTTGCACTGGGCCAATAAGTTGCGCGACAAAAAATAGCTTCGACGGAGTGCATTGTTGGCGAAAACCTAACATTCCATGCCAGCAGCTATTCTTTTAATTTTTTATATTTGAGGCTCAATTTAGTAACCGTATCTATTTTCCTCCATGCATAGAACAACCAAACGAACTGCATTATTAGTACTTTTATTTGCGTTTTCTGTTTCCTATTCCCAAGACAAGATTATCGATTCGATAAAGACCTTAGTAAACAATCCCAAGCTTCATGATACGACCAAACTAAGAGCAGTATCGAATGCCATGGATTACTATAGTGAGCACGACAAGAATTATTATGTCTTGAATGCCATGCTGGGAAAGATTGCGGTAAAGAATTATAAAAAAAACAATCCTCCCGAACTGAAGAAAAAATACACCATGTGGCTCTCCGGCTACTATTCTACTGTAGGAACGGAGTACTCTTTTACAAAAGAACGCGAAAAAGGATTAGCGTATCACGACAAGAGCATTGCCCTTCTTAAATCGGTAAAAGCGTATGATGAGATGTACAGCGAAATGATCGTAAAAGCATCACTTTATGTGCGGATGAACCAAGACGATAAGGCGATACCACTGATATTTTCGGCAATCAAATATTTTGAAAAAGACAAAGAATATTATGTAGATGATATGGCCTATGCCTATTCTGCTTTGGGACAAATCTATATCGGCCAGAAGCAGCATCAAAAGGCAATAGCCTATAATGAAAAAGCCATTCTGTATTATGAAGATTCGTATGCACAAGAGCCAAATGACCACACCAGCTATCTTAAATGCTTGGCTTACGGCAATATGGCCTATTCCTATTCGTCGCTCCATCAGTTCGAAGAAGCAATAGACTATTGCAACAGGGCATTGCAAATATCCAGAAAAATAAAAAACCATACCATTACAGGCCTTCTTTTATCTCGATTGGGAAATGCCAAAATGCATCTCAATAAGCTTGACGAAGCAGAAAAAATATTTAACGAGATCTTGTCTATAAAAGAGCTGGCAGAGGCCACAAACGATGCTGCCTTAGCCAGTGCTCATTTCGGACTTGCTAGTTTATATATCAAAAAAGGAAATCTGACTCAAGCGGGTCTTGCTGCAGAAAAAGGTTTTGTACTAAGCAAGAAAACAGGAAGCAAAGACCTTCAAGAGCAAGGTGCCCATCTTATTTATGATATCAGCAAAGCGACTAAAAATTTTGAAAGAGCGCTTGAAATGTATCAATTTCATGAGAAGATAGTCGATTCCAGTCAGATTCAAGCCTCTAAAAATGAGCTGGAACAACAGCTTCTTAAATACGATTTCGAGAAAAAAGAACTGAACTACAAGCTGACTGCGCAAAAGAAAACCGCAACCAAAAACAATTGGCTCATCGGGCTTTCCGGAGTACTTCTGGCATTGCTATTAGGAGGTTATTTTTATTACAGAAATACCAAACAAAAGCAGGCGATTGCGGGATTGGAGAAAAACCAGATCAAGCAAAAGCTGCTCATCACGCAGATGAATCCGCACTTTATTTTTAATTCGATTAGCAACATCCAAGCATTGATCCGTGATAAAAAAGACGAAGATGCTATAAACTACCTGAATAAATTTTCAGTATTGACAAGACAGATTCTGGAGAATTCAAACGAAAATTATATTTCGTTGGCCGAAGAAGTGGGAATGATGGAAAATTATTTGCTGATTCAGCAGCTCTTATACAGCAACAAGTTTGGCTTTACGATTGCAATCGAAGAAGGAATCGATACCGAATCGCTGTTTTTACCGCCAATGCTGACACAGCCGTTTATTGAAAATGCCATAAAACATGGCTTGGCAGACAAAGACCAAAATGGTACCATTGCCATCCGCTTTTACCTAATAGACGCCAAGTTGTTTTTTGAAATCTTGGATAACGGGAAAGGATTTGACAACTCAAAAACAATAAGCAATCACAAATCGCTAGCCATGACCATTACCAAAGAAAGATTGATTAATTACACCAAAAACCAAGATTTTGTCGTGCAGACCGATACTATAAAAGACCAAGACGAGAAGGTTGTAGGAGCCAAGGTTGTTTTTGAAATACCTTACATTTACGAAGAGTAAGATTATCCGCAAAACAAAAGCCCGACATGAAAGTGTCGGGTTTTTTTGTAAAAGCTATTAATAGCTAGTGCTTAGGGACATCCGTCATTTTGGCTACTACAAATGGAATTATGGCAACATGGGTGCGATGGCTTCTGCTGAACTTTGTCCTATAACTTTTAAACAACAAAAAAATGCAAAAGACAATTTTTATTACAGGAGCATCATCAGGATTAGGCAAAGGAGTTGCCAAATTATTTCAAAGCAAAGGCTGGAACGTTATTGCTACCATGCGAAACCCTGACAAAGAAACAGAACTCAACTTACTAGAGAATGTTACACTCTTGCCCTTGGATGTTACGAATGTAGCCAACATCCAAGAAACCGTTAAGATAGCGACGCAACAACATGCTATTGATGTAGTGTTTAACAATGCGGGCTATGGGCTTATCGGAGCACTGGAAGCTTTGTCTGATGAGCAGCTGGTACGCCAGATTGATACGAACTTGTTAGGAGTTATCCGAGTGACTCAGGCTTTTGTTCCGTATTTCAGAGAAAAAAAGGAAGGCTTGTTTATTACTACGACTTCTATCGGCGGACTGCTGACATTTCCTCTGGATTCTATCTATCATGCGACCAAATGGGCACTAGAAGGTTGGAGCGAAGGCATGTCATATGAGCTAGGACTTCATAACATCGGAATCAAGACAATTGCTCCTGGAGGCATCAAGACTAATTTTGCAGGAAATGCCTTGGATGTGGCCCGACACCCTGCATATGAGGCGGGTCTGGAGAAACTGTTCGGATTGATGAATCCGTCTAATTTTGAACCCGTAGAATGGATTGCTGATGTAGTGTATGAAGCGGCTACCGATGGCAAGAACCAGCTGCGTTATGTTGCCGGAGAATTTGCCAACGAATTGTATGCAAGAAGGCTAGAAATTGGTGCCGAATTAGCGGTGAAAGAAATGAACGCGATGGTATTCGGGGATTTAGTAAATTAGCTATATGAAAAAAGAGCCTAACAGTCCGGTAAAAATAAATTCGATTTCGGAGCTGCATCAAATGCTCGGATTGCCAAAGCCCCTACATCCGCTAATCAGCCTGGTTGACAATACCAAGATGGTATTGGACAGGTCGTATCTTAAAAGTTCTTTTTTGTTTAACTTCTATAAGATTTCCTATAAGAAAACGCTGAAAGGAGTTATCGGCTACGGACAAGGATATTATGATTTTGATGAAGGCGGCATGGTCTTTACGGCTCCGAACCAGTTGATCTCAATCATCGGCGATGATACGGAGTATAAGGGGTATTCGTTATTGATGCACCCTGATTTAATCAGAAATTATCCTTTAGGAAAGAACATCAAATCCTACGGTTTTTTCTCGTATGAAGCCAATGAAGCCTTGCATTTATCGGATAAGGAAAGGACAATTATCCTTGGAGTACTGGATAGCATAGAGCAGGAACTGAACGGAACGATAGATGATTTTAGCCAAGACCTGATGATTTCGTATATCGAAGTACTGCTGAATTATGGCAATCGTTTTTATAAAAGGCAGTTTATTACGCGCAAAGCGGTAAATCACGACTTGCTAGCCCAGATGGAAGAAGTGCTGGAATCCTATTTTGAGCAGGAAGAGCCTTTGAAAAACGGACTGATAACGGTAGACTATCTGGCGCAGCACTTGAATGTATCGCCAAGATATCTGAGCGATATGCTACGTTCGCTGACGGGACAGAATGCGCAGCAGCACATCCATGAAAAGCTGATCGAAAAGGCGAAGGAATACCTTTCTACTTCCCAGCTGTCTGTAGCAGAAGTAGCATACCAGCTGGGTTTCGAGCATCCGCAATCGTTCAGTAAAGTCTTTAAAAAGAAGACGAATGTAACGCCTTTAGAATTTAGGGCTTCTTTTAACTAATACACAACTACAGGAATGGATATCACATCGTTTGTTTCCGATTGGATTAATAAGGGCAATGCTTACGATACCGAAGGCTATCTGAAAAGTTATTGGGAAGATGCCGTACTAGACGACCCGTCTGTCGGGAGAACGTTTAAGGGTCATGCCGGAATTCGGGAGTATTTTACGAGCTATTTTATAGGATACCAGACACAGACCCGACTCGTCAAGTTGGACATTCAAGATAACAAAGCACATCTGGAAGTGGAATTTACCGGAACGTTTCCCGAAGGAAAAATAGGAGGACTGTTTGACTTGACCTTTCGCGAGGGAAAAATAGCAACAGCAAAAGCAGATTTACTTTAATATATTTAAAATGGAAGAGAACAATCTTGATAGTATTATAGCGCGCTCTTTGGCGTTACGAAAAAAATATCATGAGCTCGAAATAAAGCATCATGGGAGCGAGTGGACCGTAGAAGAAGATGCTTTGGCATTCTTGACAGATGCGGGTCTGGTAGGCCGCCATACGATGTCACAGCAAGGCCGCTGGCCAAAGGGAGATACGGCTACGGAACTGGAACATAAATTGGGTGAAAGTATCTGGTGGCTTATTGTTTTGGCGGATAGGATGGATATTGATATCAAAAAATCGCTGGATACTTTTTTAACCGAGACGGAAGGACTTTTAAAATAAGAGATTATTCTGCTAGCTATAAAATAAAAATCCTGATACTACTATCAGGATTTTTTTTAGGCTTATAATTCTCTACAATTAGTTAGTTTACACTGACGATTTTTGAGAGCTGTTTCGTACCTAGATTTACTTTTAGTATATAATTTGCTTTTGATAGCTGTTGCACGTTGACTTGCGGAGTGCTTTCTTTTAGGATCAGCCTTCCAAATAAATCATAGAGTTCCCAAGAGACTAATTTTTCCTTGCCGGTATCTATGTTAAAATAAGAATGTGCTGGATTAGGATATATTTTTATATCGGTAACGAGCGTTTTATCCTCGACTGCCTTTTGGTTTCTCATCGCGATTTCACCTACTGGTGCTTTAAAGGCTGGCAAGACGCTATTGCTTGTATAGGCATAAAAATAACCATTGTCTATAAGAGTATTGGGTTTGATCAGCAGGTCGCCCGTTCCTTCAATCTTGATTCCGTTCCAATTTTCATTATCTGCAGAGCTGATGTTTCCCGATTCTATAATATAATGGCTGTCGTTCTTGACAATGACGCGGCTTTCGGCAGGCATGATCATGTTGCAGGTGCTGTTGAGTGTCGCGCCATTTTCTACCTGTACGTTGGAATAGATTCTGAAATTCAAGTCCCAAGTTTCGTCTGAGTTGACCTTAAATACATCGTGGGTATAGGAGTCTTCCGTAAAATATTGCCTTACGCTAGAGATAGAAGCGTATCGGTACATCTTTCCGATTTCATCCTTGCTGATGTAATTGTGGTTGGTATTCCACTGGGCATTCATCACGTGATCGTTGCAACCTTGATGGTATAACATGAGGCTGTGTCCGAGTTCATGTACAAAGCTAGAATAACCTACTCCCACATACCAGCCTCTTACATCGCTCCAAGGGTAACCTTGCTGGGTGACGCAGTGTTTCATAGACAAGTACTTGGTATACATATCCGGCCAAAACTGCCTTGACTTTTGGCTCAAGTTGTACTCGCTCGGAAATTCTGAAGCGGCCCAGCCTGTTTCTGCAATGCCCGATGCACAGTTGCCTTGTGCCAGCTGTTCGTAAAGTTCGCCGTTATTAGCGAATACGACATTGATGCCTTCGCGGATAGTCGGGTCGTTGTCGTAATAGGAGTAATAATAATTATAGCCGGGTATCAAGATACTATTATTGCTGTAAGGACCTTCAGAAGGAACGTAGCCTGTCACCAGAAAATTCCATGCCGGATCAACCTTCCAGACTCTGTTGACAATTACCCTTATCCTCGAATCGTAGACATGGTTTGCCGGATTGGGATCGTAATTGTAGCAGGTCACGTCTTGTGGAATTTCAATATGGCCCAGCCTGTAATTCATATTGGCAATAATATCGTCCCAGACCAGTTGGTGTTCAAGGTTGTTTTCTTCAAAGTTGCCAGTTCCATCTGGTTTGGTCAAGAAGATAAAGTTTAGCTTGATGTAGATGATATCCTGCGTAGGCTTTGGGACATAAAGGCTGTTCTGGCTGTAGTATTGGGAAGTGTTTCCGCAATAAGAAAAAGGCGTGTTTTTCTTCTCCAACAAATTGTTGCTGTCAAGATGTTCGTGATCTGCTTTATCAGATATGCATTGCATCCTCAGCAGATTTTCTGGCGGGTTTTGCGCCCAAGCCGCACAAGAGCAGAAGAATAAAAAAAGTTTTATTTTTTTCATACTGCTATTGTTTAGAAGCGTTGTTTTCTAAGTTTTTGATCTTGGCATTGCTTTGTTCCAAGTCTTTGTCTAGCTTGATGACATAGAGTGTAAGCTCTTCTATCTTTTTTAATAGCAGAGCGTTGAATTCTTTTAGTTCCAGTCCGTTGTCTACGACTTCTTTGGCAGTAGGGACTTCTGGCAGGTGTTTGTTTTCGTTTACGAAAGCTTCGAGTTTTTTAAGGTCCATCAATTCGTACTCTTTTTCGAATACATAATCGGCCCAGCCATGTTGGTCTGCAAATTCTACTTTTATTTTTTCGGTCTTGATTCCTTCTTTGACAAAAAGACGGTAGCCGGTACATTCGGCGCAGTCTACATTGATGGTACCAAGCCCTAATTTGCCGTTGGCTTTTAGCGTAAAGAACTGCTCATATTGCGTAGGGCTTGTCATGCCAGAAACATCTAGCACGCCAGAATTTTCTGGCTGGTATTGTGTGTATCGCAAAAAGAGAAGCGACATTCCGTTACCGATGTTTGTAGCATTGTTTCCGATGTAAAAAGCGTCGCTGTTGACGTCGGCAACAACTTGAGTTCTGCCGCCTACTTTAAAAGCAATAGTAGGATCGGGTGCTGTGGCTACACCAATACTTCCGTTGGCGGCTACGCGAAATCTTTCTTTGTTGGCGGTTCTGACTACCAGATCGGTAGCATCGCTAGTTCCTACATATTCTGAAGTAGGATTGGTACCAGAGTTTCCGGTCAGTTTCCAAGATTGGGCAAGAGCAACATTAGCTGCGATCAAAGCGCCCACGATAAATAGTTTTTTTTTCATTTGGTATGATTTAGGGTTGTTGTTCCTACTCTATTAAAGGCTTTTCGGATACCGCCTAGAATTGATTTATTTTTCCTAAATTTCCGTTAAAAAAAAATACAGTGCAATGAGTCAAAAAAAACTGACTACCGAAAAGTTGCTGAATACCATAGAGATATGTCCGGCGCAAGGGCTTCTGCGAATGCTTTCGGGCAAATGGAAACCTGAAATATTTTATCTGGCGATTGAGTCGGATTTGCGATTTAATAGTTTGCTGCGTATGATAGAGGGTTCTAATAAGCAGTCGCTGGCAGTTGCCCTAAAAGAACTGGTAGAAGCGGAGCTGCTCGAAAAGGTGGTCGTCAAGCAGAAACCGTTGCATATTGAGTATTTTTTGACGGAAAGAGGAAAATCCCTGATTCCGGTATTTCGGCAATTGGAGCGTATTGCTGTGGAGCGGTAGGTATGGGTTTGTAGTTTTATTTTGTAGTGAGACCTTATGCTTTATTTTTCAACACCTTAAAAAAAATGCTAAGTTGGATTAAAGAATAACAAATTATAGCTACACAAATATTAAAAACTGTGATGTGTGTTATGCTAAAAATAGCATTAATGTATAGATCTCCAAATCTAAAAGCTATCAATGCTAAAATGGCGGCAAGAATAAAGTCTAGCCAACTCATATGTAAATTTTTTTTAATCCAATACCCTAATACCAAAAGAAAAATAATTGGGATAAGTTTAATATAAAGGAGGAACTCATAATTATGCTCAATGTCAAATTCATTTTTATAGTTTCTATTCAAAAAATAACTATCAGTTATTAAAAAATACAAGACCGTTAATCTTTGTATTAATGCCAAAAAACTGAATATTAATAACGTAGTTAATAGTATTGATTTAAAATCTAGCTTCATATTTTTTATTTGGTAATGATAATTTCTTGTGTGACAAGTAAGTAATAATTATTGCTATTTTAACCTATCATTTTTTTCTTTTTTCTCTATAGTAAACCGAGGGATAATATTTCTTAATGCCAATTCATTCTTAGTGCCTGATAAATATACTTTTGAATAACCACTTATGACGATAGCCATATATTGCATGTTATTTAAAAATATACCATTACGTTCAAAAGAGATTTTTTCTACATCCAGATTCAATGAAGTTTCGAAGTCTAGCTTTGGAGAATTCTTTCTTTTTTTTTGTCATATCTATTTATAAAGTACATAAAAGGAAGGATTAAGATTAAGACAATAAAACTTAATTTTTTAGGTATTAATTTTTTCATAGCTGGTATTGTTTTTTAATTACTTTCATGAATTGTCTTCCAATATTCGTTCGAATTCCTTTTTGGAAATGCTTTGCCAAATCGTTCTTTCATCAAGAAATTTGATTTTATGCTGTCAATTTCATACGCTCTTAAAAGATAATAATCTGCTAGCTTATTGCTTTTAGAATCCGTTTTTACATTATGCAATATTCTATAAACGTCTTCAAAAGCCTCATGATAATTATAATCATTAGCCATAATCATTGCAGGAGCTAAGAAATCGTCCGTATGACCGCTTAAAAAATAAATATCTTTGAGTTCTTTATAAGAAGCAGAATCTCCTTTGATATATATGTTGGTTAACAAGCTATCTCTTGCTTCTTGATTGTTGAATTTTTTTAGATAGGTTTCACCTGGAGATATTGCTTGTATCATTTCTTTTGAATCATTCTTATGTTGAACACAATATGTAAAGCTACTTGAAATTAGAATTAAAGCTAGTAGATATCTTTTTTTCATCTTATTGGTTTATGTTTTTGCTGTGTGCATAGATTGCAAATCCGCCCTATCGAGTTAATTTATAATCGGATAAAAAGTTTTATCATATGTTATGGGTACATTATAGAAATGCTTCTTTAATATGATATCCAATTTAGTTGAAAATAATGATGTGAGTGTTATTTCAGAACCGTCTTTTGTTTTAATTCGTGCATAATAATAACCAGAAAACGGAAAACTTTTATAGCCAGATTGATTATATCTGCTTGTAGTCATTAAAATATCAATTTGTATGACCTCCGAGATTTCAATATATCTATTGTCTTTTTTTTGTTTTTGGATAAAACCGGTATTTGTAAACTCATAGGTAGTCTCTTTATCGTTTTTATAATAATTAATATGAATAATAATTACTGGAACTGCATAAACAAACAAAAAAACCAAGACCACAAAAATAACAGTATGGCCTAAAGGCTCTAAAAAATAATAGACAAATATTCCCCAAATAAGAGTATACAAAAATAGATCCGTTAACATTTTTAGATGCTGCTTTAGATGGATTTCTAATATCATGCTTTTAATATTGAAGTGAAATAACGCTTTTAATATTGTCTATGAGGTTATATTTGATAGCGCGGATTTACAATCTATGCCCCTAAAATAAGGATTTTTATAATATATTTATTCAGCTTACTATAGTTATAGTTACGAAATGGACTTTCTCTGTTATAGCTTTGTTTTTTTCTTCTCTTGTAGACACAGATTGTAAATCCGAATTATGGGGGGCTGTCAACTCTGTTAGACAGGTTGTTTCAAGTTGAAAGAAGCCGTCAACTCTGTTAGACAGGCTGTTTCGAGTTGAAAGAAGCCGTCAACTCTGTTAGACGAGCTGTTTCGAGTTGAAAGAAGCTATCAACTCTGTTAGACGGGCTGTTTCGAGTCGAAAGAAGCTGTCAACTCTGTTAGACGAGCTGTTTCAAGTTGAAAGAAGCTGTCTAACCAGTTAGACAGGTTAAAGCAAAACTACTTTAAGCTGTTGAACGTGGTGGATGAGTTGTGTAAGTTGCAAATCTTGCTATCGAATATATTGGCTTACTTAAAAAGTATCCCCTTCAATTATTTTTTTTCTGTGTTCTCTGCCCCAGTCGATCATCGATAAGATAATGGTGCCAAAAGTCCTGCAATATTCCGTCGGCTCATATTCGATAAGGACAGGCGTATCGTCATAAACCGTCCTTTTGACCAGCTTGTTCATTTCCATGTCTTTTAATTCTTTAGACAGCATGCGGGTAGTAATGCCGGGAATACTGCGCTCAATTTCGCGAAAACGCTTATTGCCGTTGCAGATGGAGTTGATAATAGGCAGGCGCCATTTTCCGCCTATGACATAGAGCGTGTCTTGCAGTGCTCGAAGTTCTTCTTGCTGGTTTCTTTCCATTCTTTATTGGTATACTCTGTGATACTGATTACAAATGTATATCAATATGAAATACCTTTGGCAAAAAATACAAACAAAATGAATTTAAAAAACAAAGTAGCCATAGTAACAGGCGGGAACAGTGGAATTGGACTTGCCGCGGCAAAAGAACTTATAGCACAAGGCGCTACCGTAATTATCACAGGCAGAAGAAAAGAGGCGATTAACAAAGCGGCGAGCGAAATCGGAGCCATTCCATTTGTAGCAGACCAGTCTAACCTGCACGATATTGACCTGCTTGGAGAGACGGTTGAAAAACAATTTGGCAAGGCAGATATTCTATTTATCAATGCAGGAATTACGGGTACACCGGATCTGATAGAGGAAGCAAACGAAGCAAATTTTGACAGTGTAATGAATATCAATTTCCGCGGAGCGTATTTTACGTTGAGCAGGTTTATTCCTTTGCTGAATGATGGAGCGTCTGTAGTTTTCCTGTCTTCCAACACGGCAACCCTTCACAGTCCAAAAAGCTCTATTTACCAAGCCAGCAAGGCGGCTATAAATTCTATAGCCAAAACAGCAGCGGCAGAACTGGCACCGAGAAAAATCAGGGTCAATACCATAAGTCCGGGCCCTACGAGGACCGATGTGCTGAACAAATCGTATGGCGAAGAAAGTGCAGCTTCTATTTGGGATCATCTTGCCGACGTAGTGCCGCTTAAAAAAGTAGGAGTGCCTGAGGATGTTGCCAAAATGGTAGCGTATTTATGTGGCGAAGGAGCTTCGTATATTACGGGTGCCGATTTTGTAATGGATGGCGGAATGACCTTGAATTGATAAGGGATCTTAAAAAAGATACTATCTGGTTTTTTAGTTACTGGCGCGAGCAAAAGCTTGCGCCTTTTTTATTCAATTTTATTTGTCATCGATTTCCGCCGCAGCTATTTATAGGAAAAGACGGGCGACGGTATTATAGAATCATGCGTTGCAAATTTTGGCTTCTAAATTTCTATATTTGTTCCATCTCAACGGAACCGCATGAAATTCTCACTTGTTATCTGTACATATAAAAGGGCGACGCCTTTGCTGACTCTTTTGGATTCAGTACAAAGGCAGACCCGCTATCCGAATGAGATATTGATCGTAGATGGAAGCCCAGATGATTATACCGAGCAAGCACTAGCAAAGAAAACCTATGAGTCGCTTTTTTATCATAAAGTAGCTCCTGAGGACAGAGGCTTGACTCGCCAGCGCAATTATGGAATCGACAGGGTTGCCAGCGACACGGAGATAATCTGTTTCCTAGATGATGATACTGTGTTGGAACCCGATTATTTTGAAGCAATCCTTAACGTATATAAAGAATATCCCGAAGCACTTGGTGTTGGAGGCTATATTGTTAACGAGACGGCTTGGCTGCCTGTTGGTGAAAATTATCAGCCTAAAACAAATGAATTTGTTTATGACGGATGGAAACGCAAGGATGGATCCCGTTTTGCGGCGAGAAAAAAACTAGGATTAGACAGCAATGTGCCGCCCGGTTTTGCGCCAGAGTACTCGCATGGACGGAGTATCGGCTTTTTACCTCCTTCGGGCAAGGTCTATGAAACGCAGCAGTTGATGGGCGGTGTTTCTTCTTTTCGCAAAGATGTCTTTGACCGACTGCGGTTTTCGACCTATTTTGAAGGGTATGGATTGTATGAGGATGCCGATTTTACACTAAGGCTCTCGAATACCGGCAAATTGTATGTCAATACCAATGCTACTTTGGCGCATTATCACGATGCTTCTGGAAGACCCAATGCCTATCGGTATGGCAGGATGGTCGTAAGGAACGGTTGGTATGTATGGCGGGCAAAATATCCGAAGCCTTCTGTTGAGGCCCGGATGAAATGGCATAGCATTACGCTGCTGCTCACCCTGATTCGATTGAGCAATGTCTTTACTTCCAAAGACAAGAAACAAGCCTTTATGGAATCTCTGGGAAGAACTATGGGCTGGTGGAGCTTAATTTTTTATAAACCAAAAGCATGAGCCTCCTTTTAAAAAAAATACGAAAAAAAATCAAAGAGTTTAAGGGATCTTATTCTGAGGTCCGTTATTATAGGGCGGAAGCACCTGTGCTTTATATTGACTTAAAGCCAAATACAAAGGTCAGGAGCTATCTGAACCTGATTTTTTTACTGAATCAATCGTACTCGCAGCCTATCGTAATCCGATTTTCGCTATTCCAACTTTTTATCCTTTCAAAATGGTTTGGCAAGATAGATAATCTCTATTTCTCAAAACCTTTTAAAAAGACTAAGGTTTTTAGAAAGTTCTCGCATAAAAAGAGCGCTGATTTTAGGATGGATTATGAGTACCAGCGGGTTTATGAAGCGACAGACTATATTCCTAATGTGATTCCGTATATCATGCATCCGCAAAATTACATCAGCGGGCTAGAGACTATCGACAGCAAGCATGTTGGTATCATCATCAGCGGTAATTTTGAACGAAAAATTTATGATAATCCTACATTGATGGAGAAGTTCGGGGTACTGAACCGTTCTGTTATCTACGATAAACTAATTTCACTACCAGAATGCCGCATGATTACGGGCGACGAGCTGGTAAATAAATATAAAACAAATGAATATCTAGACAAGCTGGTACTGATGAAATGGCAGTCTGGAGCTATTCCTTCAGCAAAATGGCGCTACTATCTGTCTACGGCAAAATTTATCTTTTGCGCTCCAGGCATGACGATGCCGTTGTGCCATAATGTTATCGAAGCCTTGTCGGTAGGAGTGGTTCCCATCCTGAATTATAAAGATTGGCTTAATCCTAGTTTGACAGACGGAGTTAACTGCTTTACGTACGATAATCTTGATTCTGTAGAAAGTGTCGTCAGAAAAGCACTTGCGCTAGACAGCCAAGCCTATGAAGCTTTGAGAAAGTCGTGTATGGAGTATTATACGGCTTATTATTCTAAATTTGATTTCGAAAAGTTCCGAAACGGCCGACTGACCCTAGTAAACGAAGATAAAAGGAACCTGCCCAAATCTAAATCCGTCTAACCATGAAATTCGCGATAATCACGCATGTGCCACACTTGAAAGAAGACCATCGGCTGTATGCCTATGCTCCCTATGTGCGTGAAATGAATCTATGGAACCGTTATGCTGATGAAGTGCTTTTGGTAGCTCCGCTAACACATATAAAACTAAATCCGATTCATTTGGCGTACGATCATACAGCCATTACGTTTTTAGAAGTACCTAGTTTTACAGCTATCGGATTAAAAGCAAAAGCGCTAGCGTTTGTAAAGATGCCTAAAATTTTATGGACTATATACAGCGCTATGAAGGAAGCCGACCACATCCATCTGCGCTGTCCGGGCAATATGGGACTGTTAGGTTGTTTGGTGCAAATCTTTTTTCCGAAGACTCCCAAGACTGCAAAATATGCAGGAAACTGGGATCCGAAATCAAAGCAGCCGCTGAGCTACAGACTGCAAAAGTGGATTTTGAGCAATACCTTCCTGACCAAGAACATGCAAGTATTGGTATATGGCGAATGGCCGCAACAGACTAAAAATATCAAGCCTTTCTTTACGGCAACCTATCAGGATAACGACAAAAAGCCTGTTGTTGCAAGAAGCTTGGACGGAAAAATAAGACTTTTATTCGCAGGAACATTGGCAAAGGGCAAACGGCCTTTGTATGCCGTGCAACTGGCAGAAAAGCTATTTCGCAACGGACAGGACGTGCAATTGGATTTTTTTGGAGATGGTGCAGAAAGAGGCTCCTTGCAGCAGTATATTATAGATAACCGATTGGAAGACATCATCTTCTTGCGTGGTAACCAGACAAGAGAACAGCTTCAAGAAGCTTATGAAAAGAGCCATTTTTTGATATTGCCTTCGCAAAGCGAGGGATGGCCGAAAGTTGTTGCGGAAGCCATGTTTTGGGGCTGCATGCCGGTTTCGAGTGCCGTGTCTTGCGTGCCGAATATGCTTGATAAAGAAACAAGAGGAGTGCTGTTAGAGATGGACATTGAAAGAGACAGCCAAAAGATAATCGACTTGATACAACAGCCAGAAATATATCAGAGGAAAGCTGAAAAAGCCGTATTTTGGTCGAGAAAGTATACGTTGGACTATTTTGAAAACGAAATCAAGCAGCTGCTAAAAAGACCATGAAGATTCTTCAACTCATAGATTCGCTTGAAGCGGGCGGTGCAGAGCGCATGGCTGTAAATTATGCCAACAGCTTGGGTTCAAGAATTGAATTTTCGGCATTGGCGGCTACGCGAAAGGAAGGGCCTTTAAAGGAGCGGCTGAATGAAAACGTTTCGTATTTGTTTTTAGAGCGCAAGCGTACCTTCGACCTCAAAGCAGTTTCCAAGCTAAAGAAATTTATCAAAGAACAGCAGATACAAATCATTCATGCGCACGGAACTTCTTTTTTCTTGGCGGTATTGCTAAAATTGACCTATCCGAAGATCAAGATTGTTTGGCACGATCATCATGGAGGAAGGGCAGAGCAAAGCATCTATAAAAATAAAATGCTTAAAAGCTGTTCTCGATTCTTTGATGCAGTGGTGGTTGTCAATACCGAATTGAAAAGCTGGGCCATGGCGAATCTGAAGGTCAAAAATATTCTGTATCTGCCGAATTTTGCCGTCAAAGACGCAAACGAAAAAAAACGTACAATCCTGAAAGGTGAGGACGGAAAGAGAATCGTCTGCCTTTCAAATCTTAGGAACCCGAAAAACCATATAGCAGTTTTAGAAGCCTTTTTTAACCTAGGGTTGAAAGACAAAGGATGGAGCCTGCATTTTGTCGGGAAAGAGTATAATGATGGCTATTCTTTGCAGTTGAAGCAATTCATTAAGAACAATGATGTAGAAGATGCCGTTTTTATTTACGGTAGCACACCTGATGTCTATAATGTCTTAGAGCAAGGGTCTATAGGCGTATTGGCATCATTGTATGAAGGATTTCCGGTAACTTTGCTAGAATATGGACTTTCCGATTTGGCAGTGGTATCTACAAATGTGGGCTATTGCTCAGAAATAATAGAAGATGAAAAGACCGGACTTGTTTTTGACCCTACGGATAGAAAAAAACTAGAGATCCAATTGGATCGTATGGTTCGTGATAAAGAATTCAGGACAGAGATGGCTACTGCTTTGAGTGAATCAATACAATTAAAATATTCTGAAGAAATAGTAATGAATGCTTTAATATTGCAATATCAAAGAATTGTAGATGCAGAGTAGCGGAAAACAGATAACGTATATCGGGCTGATCGGATTGCATATTGCGATTGGTTTTGCCATATACCTATTTCCGTTTTTGTCTAAAGTTTATGGTCTGCTAGCCGTATTGACTGGTTTTTTGATTGTTTTAAAAACGTCCAATAAGCATAACGAAGTACTGTATATTTCCGGATACTTGGTTGGAATAGAGGTATTGCTCCGAATGACGGGCGGTAATTTCCTGAGCGAGTTTTCGAAGTATTCCATTACCTTTTTTATGATTTTGGGAATCCTTTATAGCAGTTTTTCTAGAAGTTCTATTCCTTATTGGATCTATCTCTTAATTCTGATTCCCGGGGTCGTAGTTTCTACAACAACTCTGGATATAGGGACAGATGTCCGAAAAGCCATCGCCTTTAATATCACAGGACCTGTGTGTTTGGGGGTCAGTGCAATTTATGCCTACAGGCGAAGAATTTCTTTGGAAGAATTGTCTAATGTGCTTCTTGCCGTAGTCTTGCCTATTCTCTCTACTGTCTGCTATTTGTTTTTTTATACGCCCGATGTAAAAGATGTGGTTACAGGAACTTCTTCCAATTTTGAAACTTCAGGAGGCTTTGGGCCCAATCAGGTTTCGACTATTCTAGGGCTAGGATTTTTTATCTTTTTTGCCAGAATGCTCCTAAATTCATCGAACAAAAGATACTTGTTTATCAATCTGTTTTTTGCATTGGTAATTACTTTTAGGGCGATTGTTACTTTCTCACGCGGAGGCGTGATTACCGGAATAGCAATGATTGTAGTGCTTTTGGGGACACTCTATTTACTGGCGAATGTACAGACCAAATTAAAACTGAATATTGTGATTATCCTGACAGTCTTGGCAGGAATGGGAGTCTGGGCGTACAGCTCCTTACAAACCAGCGGTCTGATTGATAAACGATATGCCAACCAAGATGCGGCCGGAAGAGAAAAAACAGACCGGCTCGGAGGAAGAGAGCAGATTGCATCGACTGAACTCCAGATGTTTCTAGATAATCCTATTTTAGGAATCGGAGTCGGGAAAAACAAAGAATATCGCGAAGAAACGACCGGAATAAAGGCAGCCTCGCATAACGAGCTGACCCGTATGCTGGCAGAACACGGTTCCTTGGGTATTTTCGCAATCCTGATTCTTTTCTTTACGCCGCTTGTGCTGTATGTCGACAACCGTCAGCACTTCTATCTCCTGTCCCTTTTTATCTTTTGGCTACTGACCATCAACCATGCGGCCATGCGACTCGCAGCCCCCGCTTTTATCTATTCGCTAACCCTATTAAAAGTATATTCTATTGAAAAACCTGCTATACATAGGGAATAAGCTGTCAGGTCATGGCTTTTCGGTAACCTCTATCGAAACGCTGGGACCGCTTTTGGAAGGCGAAGGCTATGATCTGGTGTATGCTTCTTCAAAAAAGAACAAGATGGCAAGGCTGCTCGATATGCTGTCGGCAACAATCCGATTGCGAAACATGGCCGACTTTGTGCTTATCGATACCTACAGTACCTCAAACTTTTGGTATGCCTTCTTGGTCAGCCAGCTGGCTAGGATTTTGGGTATAAAGTATATAACAATGCTTCGGGGAGGAGACCTGCCGAAAAGACTAGCAAATCACCCAAGATTGTGCGCTCTGATTTTTAATCATGCGTATAAAAATGTAGCGCCTTCTGGTTATCTCTTGGACCATTTTCAGAAGCAAGGTTTTAGGAATATGGCTTACATTCCGAATACAATAGAAATTGATAACTATCCTTTTAAGAAAAGAGCGATCGAGCAGCCAAAGCTTTTATGGGTCAGGGCTTTTGCGTCAATTTACAATCCGTTTATGGCTGTTGAGGTGTTTAAGGTTATAAAAGAACAGTTTTCGGAAGCAAAATTGTGCATGGTCGGTCCGGACAAAGATGGTTCTCTGGAGAAAACAAAAAAGCTTGCTTCGGCATACGGACTTGATATTAAATTTACAGGAAAACTGTCAAAAGCCAACTGGATACGGCTTTCAGAAGACTATAATCTTTTTTTGAATACGACCCATTTTGACAATACGCCTATCAGCATTATCGAGGCGATGGCTTTGGGGCTTCCTGTTGTTAGCACGAATGTTGGAGGTATTCCCTTTCTGCTCGAAAACAACAAAACAGCACTCTTAATTGACGATGGGAATACGGAAGCCATGACTGAGGCAATTAAATCCATCATAAAAGACAAAAATACCGCAGATTCTTTAGCCCGGAATGCTCGCCTTAAAGCGGAAAGTTTTGATTGGCAGCAAGTAAAGTTATTTTGGAATGAAATTTTGTGTGAGCAATAGATTTATATTTCTAAAATAATGTTAAATTGCATGCTTTCCCAAACCTATAAGAATGCCTCCCTTAAAGAAAATACACTTTGAGATTTCTGAAAGAAAGCTCCTGCTACGGCTATTTGATGTTTTGACAGTTGTTGGAGCGCTTTATATTGTTGGATTGCTCTTCAAGTTTGACTATTTTAGCATTTCCAAGGCTAATTTTTATTGGACAATTGTTTTAGGATTATACCTGAATATCTTGGGGACGGTTTTTGAAATGTACAATCTTCAGACAGCCAGTAACCAATACCAAGTCATCAAGAGCATACTGCTCACGTCTTCTACAACGGTTTTGTTCTTTCTGCTCACGCCTATATTCACGCCTGTGCTTCCTTCAAACAGGCTCCAAATCATTTATTTTTTCTTAGCTATTACCCTAGCGTTGTTTGGATGGAGGATTTTTTACCAGTCCTTTCTGGCTTCCCATAGGTTTCTAAAAAGAGTGGTCATAGTCTGCGACAAGAACCAGCTGGAAGAACTCGTGATGTCATTGGTAAAAGTAGATCCGCATTACAAAATACTCGGATTTGTCAATACTGATTCGAAAGGCGAAATCATATCTGATTTGTCAGGCATTGAAAATATAGAAATTCCAAAACTGAATGAATTTATAAAGAAAAATGCCATATCAGAAATTGTCATAGCTTCGCAAAAGACAGACGGGATAACGGTTGATTTGTATAACGACCTTTTGATGCTTCTTGAAAAAGGATTTGTAATCAGAGAATACACACAAGTATACGAGATGATAACACAAAGGATTCCCGTGCAATATGTTGATAGGGATTTTTACCGTTATTTTCCATTCAGTCGCAGCAATCATAACAAGTTGTATCTGCTGTTGGTCAGGCTGCTGGAGATTATAGTATCGTTGTTTGGAATTACAATCGGACTGTATCTGCTGCCCTTTATTTATGTGGCCAATTTTATAGGAAACAAAGGCTCGTTGATTTATATTCAGGAACGAGTTGGCAAGAACGGCAAAGTGTTCAAGATTTATAAATTTAGGACGATGGTAAAGAATGCAGAAACAGATAAGGCTGTTTTTGCAACCCAAAATGATAGAAGGATTACAGCTTTCGGGAAGTTTCTAAGAAAGTCAAGAATCGACGAATTTCCTCAATTTATAAACGTCCTGAAAGGCGACATGGCTGTCATCGGACCGAGACCCGAAAGACCTTTTTTTGTGGAGCAGATTGCCGGCCAAATGCCGTTCTATCAGACAAGACACGTTATAAAACCAGGACTGACAGGCTGGGCTCAGGTCAATTATTCGTATGGAGATTCGATTAAGGATAGCCTAATCAAGCTGCAATATGACTTGTACTATATCAAGCATCGAAGTGTCTTTCTGGACATCAATATTACGATCAAGACCATCAGTACGATTCTCTTCTACCGCGGGCAATAGCTAGCCGTTTACCAATTTTATCTTTCTGTTTTTTCTTGCAAATCGAGCCAAGCCAATGGTTGAGGTAATCAATAGTGCCATGAATAATAGCAATTGTGCCTTATTGATAATAATGACGAGGTAGATGGCGATACAAGCCAAGTTAAATAAGGATAGGTTGGAGATCCACTTACGATTTTTCTTTTTGTAGAAATACAGCAATACGAGCAACGTAGGGTTAAATAGCAAGACGTTGTAGTTCCAACGCACTTCTTCATGTAGGGAATAAAAACCGACTAGTGACAAGAAAACGCCCAGCAATCCTAAAACCGCAAAATAAAAAACATACACCTTGTTGTTTTTCAGTACGACAACCAAAAGAATCAAGGCAGAAAAGAAATAAATGTTGTTCCAGAAAGAAAAAGCATTTTCGGGCTTGGCTTCAAAAATCGTCTTCGTTTCAGAAACTAACGGCTTGCCTTCATAAGTAGTAGTCTTTAAGACATTCATCAATTCCAGAGGCAAGAAAAGAACCTCCGCTTTTTTGTCGGTTTTCGGGCCAAAAATAATATTGATGCCTAATTTCTGAAAAAAACTGTTTTCTAAATAAGGGTTAAGTATTTCTCTGTAGGTTATGGTGACAGGCTTTTTTGTGGTAATGACTTTGCTTCCCAAGACATCATTGACCTTGTCGATAACCATTGTTGTACAATTCTTGTCGATGAACTTGTAGGTATAGAAGCGCTCGTCAGAATATAAAGTCTTGTTCAGCTCATCCAACAATTTCTGCTTTTGGACAGTAGTCAGGTTAAGAACCTGCTCATAAATAGAGCGGTTTTCCTGTCTATAATTGTATTCAAAGCCCGGATAAGCATCTGTAGCTACAAAATATTGAAGGTCGCCTTTTACGAATTTTGCCAAGAAATAAGGTGTATCGAAGTCAAAGTACCCAAAATTATAGATATTGTCCAATCCGCGCTGAGCATCAAAAATCCGTATGGCGGTATGTCCGTATAAAGTATGCGATTCGTTCGCCGTGCCGATAGTTAGTATGCTTACTTTAGAAGAATCCGATAAGATAGCGCTTTGAGAAAAACCTTTGAATAGGGGAAAGGCTAAGGATAAGAAAAGGATAACAAGTCTAATTCTTGACATAGGATAAAAATTAAAACACAAATATCCGCAAAACAAACCAATAATTTAGGCTGGCAGGTAAGCTTTTATAAATTCTTAAAGACAAAGAAATTATCTTCTGAAGATGCCCAAATCTACTTTTACAGAAAAGATGTTCGAATATAAAGCCACACTCTGATCGCCGATATCCGTCAGTGCATAATCAACTTGGATGCCTTTGTATTTGAATCCGAGGCCTATGTTAGGCTGGAAGCCCACTTTTTCGCTTCCATCCAGTTGTTTTACATTCTGGAAGTTTCCGACACCGCCTCTTAAAAAGACTAAGTCGGTATAGCCAAATTCAAATCCGACAGCAGGATCGATACTTACGACGTCGGTAGAAATTATATCGTTTGTTCTGGCAAAGCTCATGTTCAAGTTTGCCGCGGCCATAATGCTATAATCGTACCGGATGATGAATTTCTTAGACAATCCTAGTTGTGCTTTTGGCAGGGTAATTTCGGAGTCTTCTGGTAATTCTTGGTTTTCGCCAGGAATAGCATCCTTGATTTTATTGTAGGCTTCTTCGTCTATGTTCCAGATGTTATAAGTAGTCGTGATGTCTCGCACCATAAGTCCGAATTTCCAGTCGTTTCTTTCAAACTGAAACCCTACGTCAAAACCAAATCCCCAAGAATTGGCAAAATCACCGATAACCCTTCTGATAACCTTAGCATTTACACCATATTGAAAACCGGGAATTTTTAATTTTCGGGCATATGAAAAAGTCACGCCATAATCTGCAGTAGAAAACAAGCTGATTCGGTTGTAGTCGATATTTCCTTCGCTGTCGATCAATTCGGTCGTGTCCAAGATATCATCTACTCCAAAACGAATCACAGACAATCCCCAAGCGCTGTCATCATCAATCGGCATGGCAAATCCGGCATAATCGTACTGGGCAATGTTGGCAAAATAGCTGGCGTGCATCAAAGAAGCCTGTTTGTCCTCCAAATGAATCAATCCGGCCGGATTCCAATATCCAGAATTGACATCGCCTGTGCTGGCAGTCACGGCATTGGACATACCTAAAGCAGCTGCATCGACACCGATATTCATAAATTCATTGGAATATTTTCTAACCGCTTGGCTGTAAGCGAAAGAGCATACTAAAAGGAAAGAGGCTATAAGGGGTTTTTTCAAAGCAAATTGTTTTTACAAACCGAAATCTGTATTCTTAAATTATCGTCCAAAAATATAAATTTTTATTGAGCTTCCTTCTTCGGCATCAACAATAAATCCGAGCAAAGCAATATCAAGTAAAAATCTGTAATAAGAAACGCACTGCACTATAAACTTATTGTGCTAAATTTGCAGTCTTGCCAACTAAAAAACAACAAGACATGCGAATTAAGGCTCAAGTTCCGAACATCATCACATTGCTCAATCTTTTTTCAGGATGCATTGCATTGATTTTTGCTTTCCATCAAGATTTTAAACTTGCCTTTTTCTTTGTCTGCCTTGGTATCTTTTTAGACTTCTTCGATGGCTTTTTTGCAAGGCTATTTAAAGTTTCAAGTCCGCTAGGTTTGCAATTAGATTCGTTGGCCGATATGGTAACCAGCGGTGTTGTTCCCGGACTCGTGATGTATCAGCTGATGAACCAGGCTTTGGGCTTTCCTTCTTCCGATTTGCTTATGATGTTCTTTCCGTTTTTAGGCTTTATCATTACGCTCGGTTCTTGCTATCGTTTGGCGAATTTCAATATCGATACGCGTCAGACGGATTCTTTTATCGGACTTCCAACGCCTGCTAATGCGTTATTTATCCTAAGCCTTCCGATTATCTTGCTTGATAATAACTATGAATTTGTGTCACAAGCTTTGGGCAATGAGTGGGTTTTACTTGTGATTTCTTTGCTAAGCGCTTTTATGCTGAATGCCGAGATTCCGTTATTTTCATTAAAAGTAAAAAGTGCCAGTTTTGCCAAAAACAAGCTTCAGATTATTTTTCTAGCCGTGTCGCTTTTGCTTTTGCTGTTTTTTAAAGCACTAGGAATTCCGTTGCTGATTATTTTCTATATCCTATTGTCGATTGTGACAAATAAGAAAAAGGCTTAAAATTCGTTTTCTTCTTTTTTAATGATGGAAGGACTGTTTTAATTTTTAGTCCGAAGTCTGACAATTCCCAAAAACGTTTATTTTTACTGAATGAAGAAACCAGCTCCAAGAAGAAAACCTTCGACAGTACGCAAGTCCAAAAAGAAAAAAAGCTTCTTTTCGGGTAACGTATTAAAGTTTTCTATTTGGGCTTTTTTTATTCTTCTGATTGCTGGAACTGCCTATCATTATAGAGAAGGACTGGCGTATTATTTCAGTTTTAAGACCGACAAAAAGCTCTCTGATGAAGAAAAGCGAATTGCGGATGTCAGAATCTACCAAGTCCTCAGCAAGCACGAAAATAAAGTATATGGCTTTGACGTGTCAGAATATCAAGGCAAGGTCGATTGGGAAAAGACAACTGCCATTGAAGAGACTTTTCCGTTGGGATTTGTCTTTATACGGGCGACTGCCGGAAAAAATAGGGTAGATGCTACCTTTAAGGAAAATTGGAAAGAAGCCAAAAAGCACAAACTTATCCGAGGTGCCTATCATTATTACCGTCCAAATGAAAATTCTATAGCACAGGCCGAAAATTTTATCAAGAATGTAAAGTTGCGCAAAGGCGACCTGCCGCCTGTTTTGGATATTGAGAAATTACCCAAAGAACAGTCGATTGACAGCTTAAAGATAGGATTGAAAAGATGGCTGAAAAAGGTAGAAAAGCATTACAACGTAAGGCCGATTATCTATTCTGGCGAAAGCTATTACAATGATTTCCTAAAAGAAGAATTTGAAGGTTATACGTTTTGGATTGCCAACTACAACTTTTTTGAAGAAACCATCAAAGACGAATGGACGTTCTGGCAGTTTACCGAAAAAGCAACCGTTCCTGGCATTGACGGAACTGTAGATGTCAATATCTACAACGGAACTCCCAAGCAGCTACAGTATTTTACCATCAACTAAAAACATAAAAACCCAAAAGTGATTTTAAACTTCTGGGTTTTCTATTATCTGCAATCTAAAATCTTAAATCTGCGATTTAAAACTCCAATTTCTTTTTACGAAGCTCAAAATTCTGTCCAAGATATACTCTTCTAACCATTTCATCTTGAACTAGTTCTTCTGGAATACCCGCTTTTAAGATTCCACCTTCAAACATTAGGTAGGTCTTGTCGGTAATAGCAAGCGTTTCCTGAACGTTGTGATCGGTAATCAGGATACCGATATTTTTGTTTTTTAGCTGTGCTACAATTCTCTGGATATCTTCTACCGCAACCGGATCGACCCCTGCGAAAGGCTCATCCAATAAGATAAATTTCGGGTCGGTTGCTAAGGCACGTGCGATTTCAGTACGTCGTCTTTCACCACCCGAAAGCAAGTCGCCGCGGTTAGTACGGATGTGTCCCAAGCTGAATTCAGCTATAAGGCTTTCCATTTTAGCTTCTTGTTCTTGTTTGGAAAGATTGGTCAGCTGTAGTACGCTTAAGATATTGTCCTCAATGCTCAATTTTCTGAAAACCGAAGCTTCTTGTGCCAAATATCCGATGCCGTTTTGTGCTCTTTTATACATCGGATAATCTGTAATTTCAGTATTGTCCAAATAGATTTTACCACTATTTGGCTTGACCAAGCCTACGATCATGTAAAAAGAAGTTGTCTTTCCGGCACCATTCGGACCCAAAAGACCAACGATTTCGCCTTGATTTACTTCTACCGAAATGCCTTTTACGACACTTCTTCCTTTGTATGTTTTGACCAGATTATCAGCTCTTAAGATCATATTCCAATGTATTGTAAATTACCCGAACAAATAAACAACTATTCGGAGTAACGTTCCTACTAATTAACAATTATTTATTTTCTTCTAAGGCTTCCCAAAACTCGTAAGCTCTTCTCAAATGCGGGATCACGATCGTACCGCCAACCAAAGTCGCGATACTCATGGCTTCCATCATTTCTTCTTTTGAAATGCCTTCTTTGTAACAAGTTTCTAAATGATATTTGACGCAGTCGTCGCAACGCAATACGGCAGAAGCTACAAGTCCTAGCAATTCTTTGGTCTTGACGTTTAACGCACCATCCATATAAGCGTTGGTGTCAAGATTGAAGATTCTTTTGATGACTTTATTGTTGTCGTTAAGCAATTTTTCATTCATCACTTGACGGTAATCGTTGAATTCTTTAACTAGATTGCTCATCTTTTAATTTGTTTTTTTGTACCCAGCCCGAAATAAAGATGCTGAGCTCGTATAATATTAATAATGGAATCGTAACAATAATCTGGCTTACCACATCTGGAGGCGTCACGATGGCCGCAATAATCAGGATAATAACAATAGCATACTTCCTATATTTTCTCAAGAATACAGGGGTTACCAAGCCTAATTTGGAAAGGAAGAACATGACGATCGGCAATTCAAAAACCAATCCGCAAGACAGCGTCGTGCTTCGTATTAATGAAATATAAGAATCAAGGTCAATGTCATTATGAATCTGCGTACTCACCTGATAGCCCGCCAAAAAGTTGATGGAAAGCGGCGTGATGATAAAATAGCCGAACAATACGCCCAAGAAAAACAAGAAAGAAGCAATTGCTAAAAATAACTTAGCGTTCTTTTTCTCTTTGTCATACAGCGCAGGGCTGATGAATTTCCAACATTCCCAAAGAATAAAAGGGAAGGCAATGATAAAACCAGCAGTAACGGATGTCCATAAATGCGCATTAAACTGCCCGGACATGACACGGCTTTGTACGTCGAAATTGATTTTGTAATCACAAAAACCATCGCCGTCGCTGCCAAAAAACTTGCTGACTTCGCAGAACCAACGGTAGGTAATGAAATTAGGATTCTTTGGGCCGAATATAATCTCATCAAAGATAAAATCACTGAAAAAGAATGCGACGGTCGCAGCGATTATTATAGCCAATGTGCTTCTGATCAATAACCATCGGAGTTCTTCCAGATGGTCGAGAAACGACATCTCATTTACGTTTTTCTTTCTTGCCATGTTATACGATTCCCTCTTTTAAAATATCGTGAAGGTGAATTACTCCTAAATAATTGCCGTTGTCAACAACGACAAGCTGTGTTATTGAAAAATCTTCTAAGATGTTTAAAGCGTCAACAACCATGTCGTTGGATTTAATCACCTTAGGGTTCTTGGTCATGATGTCTTTCGCCGTCAGGTCGCTGAAGGTATCTCGGTCGTTTAGCATTCTTCGGATGTCTCCGTCAGTAATGATACCGATTACCTTTTCGTTTTCTACAACCGCTGTAACGCCCAGTCTTTTTTCAGAAATCTCAACAATCACTTTCTTGATGCTGGAATCGGGAGAAACGACCGGCTTGTGCGTTGTGTCTAGCATATCTTTTACGCGAAGTAAAAGCTTTTTGCCCAATGCGCCGCCAGGATGGTACTTGGCAAAATCCTCGCTTTTGAAATCGCGAAGCTCCATCAATGCAACAGCCAAAGCATCGCCAATGACAAGCTGTGCCGTGGTACTGTTTGTCGGGGCAAGATTTATAGGATCGCACTCTGATTCAACATACGCATTTAAGACGTAATCGGATTCTTTTCCGAGGAAAGAAGTTAAATTTCCAGTTATCGCAATTAAAATGTTTCCGAAACGTTTTAGCAAAGGAACCAAGACTTTGATTTCGGGACTGTTGCCGCTTTTAGAAATGCAGATGACCACGTCGTCTTTTTGTACCATTCCCAAATCGCCATGAATGGCTTCGGAGGCATGCAAGAACATTGACGGAGTTCCAGTAGAATTAAGCGTTGCCACAATTTTTTGGGCGATGATGGCGCTTTTTCCAATTCCGGTGACAATCAATCGTCCTTTTGACTTGAAAATGATTTCTACGGCTTCGGCAAAATCGTTGGTGAGGAGCTCTGAAAGATTTGCAATTGCTTTACTTTCAGCTAATATTGTTTTTTTGGCAGAGGCCAATATTGCTTCTTTTTCTATCAAAACAGATTTTTTATAAAATTTGTGGTTATAAAAGAAAGTTGTATCTTTATGTTGTGCAAATTTATGTAAAATACCATTAAAAAAGAATGAATTCAAACGAAATTGACATCCACAAAGAATTAAAAAAATATTTTGGCTTTGGCCAATTTAAAGGATTGCAAGAACAAGTTGTCAAGAGTATCATAACCCAAAATAATACATTCGTTATTATGCCCACGGGTGGCGGAAAATCCCTCTGCTACCAGCTGCCTGCCCTGATCAAGGATGGAACAGCAATCGTAGTTTCCCCGCTAATCGCACTTATGAAAAATCAGGTCGATGCTATCAGGAGTCTTTCTTCTGAAAACGGAATCGCCCACGTTTTGAATTCATCACTTACCAAGACCGAAATTGCCCAAGTTAAAAAGGATATCGTTTCGGGCATTACCAAACTATTATACGTAGCGCCTGAATCACTTACTAAAGAAGAATACATACAGTTCTTGAGAAGCGTGCCTCTTTCGTTTGTGGCTATAGACGAAGCACACTGTATCTCGGAATGGGGACATGATTTCCGTCCGGAATATAGAAACCTGCGAACCATCATAAAGCAGCTGGGCGACATTCCTGTGATTGGATTGACAGCTACGGCTACGCCAAAAGTGCAAGAAGACATCTTGAAGAATTTGGATATGGTGAACGCCAATACGTTCAAGGCGTCTTTTAACAGGCCGAATCTGTTTTATGAAGTACGTACAAAAACTAAAAATATTGAATCGGATATTATCCGTTTTATCAAACAACATAAAGGAAAATCGGGAATTATTTATTGCCTGAGCCGTAAAAAGGTAGAAGAAATCGCGCAGGTATTGCAAGTGAATGGTATCAGTGCGGTTCCGTATCACGCGGGATTGGACGCTAAAACACGTGCCAAACACCAAGACATGTTCTTGATGGAAGATGTGGATGTCGTTGTAGCAACGATTGCTTTTGGTATGGGAATCGACAAGCCAGATGTTCGTTTTGTAATCCACCATGATATTCCAAAATCATTAGAGAGTTATTACCAAGAAACGGGCAGGGCAGGACGTGACGGTGGCGAAGGTCATTGTTTGGCCTACTATTCGTATAAAGATGTAGAAAAATTAGAAAAGTTCATGTCTGGAAAACCTGTGGCTGAACAAGAAATTGGTTTTGCGCTGTTGCAGGAAGTCGTTGCTTATGCTGAAACTTCGATGTCGAGACGTAAATTCTTGCTGCACTATTTTGGTGAAGAATTCGACAGCGAGACTGGCGAAGGAGCCGATATGGATGACAATGTTAGAAATCCGAAGAAGAAAGTGGAGGCGAAAGACCAAGTGGTCAAATTGCTGAAAGTAGTTCGTGATACCAAACATTTATACAAGTCAAAAGAGATTATTTTTACGCTGATAGGTAAGATAAATGCTACGATAAAAGCGCATAAGACCGATACGCAGAAGTTCTTTGGTAGCGGTTCTGATTTTGAGGAACGTTATTGGATGGCTTTGATTCGTCAAGTATTGGTAGATGGCTATCTGTCAAAAGATATTGAGACGTATGGCATATTAAAACTTACCGAAAAAGGCGCTGCCTTTATCCAGAATCCGACTTCATTTATGATGTCGGAAGACCATGAATATAACGAGACAGAAGACGAGGCTATCGTTACGGCTGCAAAATCGTCGGGCACTGCTGATGAGGCTTTGATGGGCATGTTGCGTGACTTGCGTAAAAAAGTAGCTAAAAAGCTAGGCGTTCCTCCTTTCGTGGTTTTCCAAGATCCGTCTTTAGAAGATATGGCTTTGAAATATCCTATTTCTATTGAGGAATTGGGAAGCGTTCATGGCGTTGGGGAAGGAAAGGCTAAAAAATATGGAAAAGACTTTGTCGAGCTGATTGCCCGTTATGTGGAAGACAACGATATTATCCGTCCGGATGATTTGGTAGTGAAATCTACAGGAGCGAACTCGGCGTTGAAATTATATATTATCCAGAACGTTGATCGAAAACTTTCTTTAAACGATATTGCCAAAGCCAAAGGATTGGATATGGATGTCTTGCTGAAAGAAATGGAGCAGATAGTGTATTCTGGAACCAAACTAAATATCAAATATTGGATTGACGACATTTTGGATGAAGACCAGCAGGAAGAAATCCATGAGTATTTTATGGAGTCGCATTCGGACAATATAAAAGATGCATTGAAAGAGTTTGATGGCGATTATGATATTGAAGAACTTCGATTGATGCGCATTAAGTTTATTAGCGAAGTAGCGAATTAACTTAGGATTTTTGATATAAGATTTTAGATTTATGGCTTAAGATATGAGATTTCAGGAGGTAGTGCTTTCTGGAATCTTTTTTTTGGTTCAATTCGAAATCAAAAGTCATAGAATATGAAATACCCTATCAAAAATCAAAAATCATAAATCATAAATCCAAAATTATTCCTCCCAAACTTCTCCACGGTGTGGTTTCAAAGCATCACGAACGGCAATCATATTTTCTTCGGCAACGACCATAAAGGCAATAGCGTGCATTTCGTTGAGGGCTTCGAATCCGGTGATATTTAGCGGTAGTTTTTCGGCTTGGATGAATTCTTTAAGATGGATTTCGTGGTGTTCTGCTGTTTTTGCGCCAGCAGGTCCTCTGAAATCCCAGATGAGTTTTATTTTTCTTGACATGGGTGTGTTCTGTTTAGGAATGCAAATCTACAAACTTAAAATGGCTTGTTCTTTTTTTGCGGCAAATTAGCCGTAAAAGTTTATTTTTGGGAAAAGATGCACCATGAAATTATCTCACTACTTTTTTCTTCTTTGCTTCCAGTTCGGGTTTTCGCAGGAACTGACGCTAGAAAAGGCCAACCATCTGGCTACATTGCCTATCAAGTGTTTGCAGCAGGAATATCCGAACAAATTAGGTCAGTTGTTGCAAGACAGTACCGAATTGCAATCGCCTAAAGCATTGCATCCGGCATTTTATGGTTGTTTTGACTGGCATTCGTCTGTGCATGGGCATTGGAGCTTGGTGTATTTGTTGAAGAAGTTTCCGGATCTGGCCAAAAAGGAGGAAATCATTAGCAAGTTGCGTACTAATCTTTCTAAAGAGAATATCCAAAAGGAAATCGATTATGTTTCTAAGGCACATGAAAAGTCGTTTGAACGTACGTATGGCTGGACATGGCTGTTGAAACTGCAGTTGGAGCTAGAAACTTCTTCGGAACCGTTTGCCAAAGAATTGGCAGGCAACCTAAAGCCTTTGTCTGACCTTATTATTCAAAGGTATATCGAATTCTTGCCTAAACTGCTATATCCGGTGAGGGCGGGAACGCATTCGAATACGGCTTTCGGGCTTAATTTTGCTTGGGATTATGCGGTGTATTCTAAGAATGCGGCGTTGCAGAAAAGCATCAAGGAGAATGCCATCAGGTTGTTCGAAAAAGATAGGGAATGTCCTTTTAATTGGGAACCGAGCGGGACGGATTTTCTTTCGCCTTGCTTGGAAGAGATTGGAACCATGCAGCGCATTCTGCCTAAAGCGGAATTTTTAAAATGGCTAAAGGATTTTTCGAAGCCGCTTTTCGACAAAAAGTTTACTTGGGACGTAGCACGAGTTTCGGATAGAACAGACGGACATTTGGTACACTTGGACGGCTTAAACTTTAGCCGTGCTTGGAATTTGTATTACTTAATCAACCAATATCCTAAGGAGTTTTCGCATTTGAAAGCGCTCGCGGATCATCATTTAGATTTTTCGCTTCCTTCTGTCGTAGATGGCAATTATGAGGGCGAGCATTGGCTGGCTTCGTTTGCGTTGAGGGCTTATGAGGAAAAGCGATAGTCTGAAGATAGCACTGCTTTTGGACTGTTACAAACATCTTTAAATTTTTCTACCTTTGCGCCATGCCAAGAGAATTTCAAATACAGGTGACGCCAGAGGTGGCTGCCAATCCGCAATTATTGACCGAACATGTTGCCAAGCTGATGCAGGTAAAACCCGCAGAGATTAGGCATGTTGCTATCATCAAGCGTTCTATTGACGCGCGCCAAAAGGCAATCAAAATCAATCTTAAGATTCAGGCCTACTGGAACGAGGCGTATGAGGAAACCAAAATTGGATTGCCTGATTATAAAGACGTGTCTGGAAAGCAGGAGGTGATTGTGATAGGTGCGGGGCCTGCGGGCTTGTTTGCGGCGTTGCAATTGATTGAGCTGGGACTAAGGCCTATCGTGCTGGAACGTGGCAAGGACGTGCAGGAACGCCGTCGTGATTTGAAGGCAATTAATAGGGATCATGTCGTAAATGAGGATTCTAACTATTGTTATGGTGAGGGGGGCGCTGGAACGTATTCTGACGGCAAATTATATACGCGTTCTAAGAAGCGGGGTGATGTGGACCGTATCTTGGAATTGTTTGTAGGCTTTGGAGCTTCGGAGGAGATATTGATAGAGGCGCATCCGCATATCGGGACGAATAAATTGCCGAAGATTATCAAGGCGATGCGCGAAAAGATTATTGAGTTTGGCGGCGTGGTGTTGTTTGATACGCGCGTGACGGACATCTTGGTGAAAGGGAATGCTGTTGAAGGCGTGCAGACACAAAAAGGAGACGTTATCAAAGCGGAGAAGATGATCTTGGCAACAGGACATTCGGCACGCGACATTTTTGAACTGCTGGATCGAAAGAAAATATATATAGAGGCCAAGCCTTTTGCCTTGGGCGTTCGTGCGGAACATCCGCAGACGCTGATTGACAGCATACAGTATAGTTGCGATTATAGGGGGGACTATCTTCCACCAGCGCCTTATTCGATCGTGAAGCAGGTGAATGGAAGGGGAATGTATTCTTTTTGTATGTGTCCGGGCGGGGTGATTGCGCCTTGTGCTACAAGCCCTGGTGAAGTGGTGACGAATGGCTGGTCTCCGTCTAAACGGGATCAGGAAACGGCCAACTCGGGTATTGTTGTGGAGCTAAAACTAGAAGATTTTAAGCCTTTTGCTAAGTTTGGCGCTTTGGCAGGAATGGAATTCCAAAAAAGTATTGAACAAAGGGCTTGGCATCTGGCGGGAGAGACGCAACGGGTTCCGGCACAGCGTATGGTTGATTTTACGCAGGGCAAGGTTTCGGCGGATATCCCTAAGACTTCGTATGTTCCGGGGACGACTCCTGTGGAACTGGGGCAGGTTTTTCCGGGCTTCTTGACGCAGATTTTGCGCGAGGGGTTTGTTGCCTTTGGGAAGTCGATGCGAGGGTATATGACGAATGAGGCTATTTTGCATGCGCCTGAATCGAGAACTTCATCACCAGTGCGGATTCCGAGGGATGCTTATTCTTTGGAGCATGTGCAATTGAAGGGGTTGTATCCGTGCGGTGAGGGTGCGGGTTATGCGGGCGGTATTATTTCGGCCGCTATAGATGGAGAGAAATGTGCGTTAAAGATTGCGGAAAGCTTGGGGATTGCTACGGCCTAGGCCCATTGGGCTTCGGAAGGCATGAAAGAAGCTTCTAAAGGCGTGAAAGGAGTTTCTAAAGGCGTGAAAAGAGTTTCTAAAGGCATGAAATGAATTTCTAAAGACGTGAAAGAAGTTTCTAAAGACGTGAAAGGAGTTTCTAAAGGCGTGAAAGGAGTTTCTAAAGACGTGAAAAGAGTTTCTAAAGGCGTGAAATGAATTTCTAAAGACGTGAAATGAATTTCTAAAGGCATGAAATGAGTTTCTAAAGACGTGAAAAGAGTTTCTAAAGGCGTGAAATGAATTTCTAAAGGCATGAAATGAATTTCTAAAGGCATGAAATGAATTTCTAAAGGCGTGAAAAGAGTTTCTAAAGACGTGAAATGAATTTCTAAAGGCGTGAAAGGAGTTTCTAAAGGCGTGAAATGAATTTCTACTCACTATAAACTACTAGCAGGGTGCATTTTTCTTTTTTCGGCAGCCCTACACTAAAAAAGCCTCTATTGGATAGAGGCTTTTTTGTTTATCACGTATTGTACTTATTATGGGCAAGGAGGGGCGGCACATTGCGCATTTAATGTTGATATGTTATCTCCTGCGATCAAAACTCCGGGACTGCCAACTGTAACCGTTACGACTGTAGCCGTTTTTGGGACATTAAAGATACGCCCGCCGGTAGCGGCAAGAACTCCGTCAAGATACCAATTGATGGTTCCTGGAGGCAGCGGGTCTCCTGCAATCTTTACCCTGATATGCGTTGTTGTACAGGATGCCACGCACAAAGAGTTGGCAAGCATCTTTTTGTGAGTAGCGGCTTCTTCTTTTTTAAGGTTACTGCTGGGTGATGTAAACCCGAACAGTAGTAAGGGGATTGCTAATAAAAGTAGTTTTTTCATAAATGGTAGTGTGTAAAGGTTAAAACTAAAATGTAAACAATCAAATATAACGGATTGATTTTTAGGATGATTACGGATTTCCGTAGGTGCAAGAAAATAATTGTATTTACACTAAAATTTATTGCTACTACGCATAAAAGCATTGCATCTAGAAATAAAATAGTTTTGAAATTAGGCGAAGTGTTTTTATATAAAAACAGTTTTTGTTTATTTTGTAAAGTATTGTAAATTAATTGATTGATTTTGTTGCATTTTTAAATAAATATGTATGTTTGTGATGCAAACGTTATTTAATTAATTTATGGTATTTCAACAAATCCAATTTGAAATTTACTCAGGGAGAGGCATACGGGTGAAAGTCCCGAGACTTATTGAAGTAACATTTAATGACGTTTGCAGTGACCTCTCCTTTTTATTAATTTATAATCCATACAGAAATGCAAACGTTCAAAGGTCAAGGTGGCGGCAAATCTACAGCCGACACAGCGAGTGATACACGAAACGTATCGAAAGTAAAGGTGTGGTTAACACCGTCTCAATCTGAATTTATTGATTTTGTGCTGTTCTACGGGGCTTCGGAATTGTCGAAGTCTTTGCGGATCGTGCATGATTTGGCTTTATATCATTCTGATGTGCCTATTGGTGTGAAAGAAAAACGGGCGCTTTTTGGAGTGAGGTGTTTGGGGAAAGAATTGAAAAAACCGCTGTGAGGCGGTTTTTTTAATTTCAATCTATTATCAAAATTATTGATTGTCTATGTTTATTCCAATTTTGAACTTTCTCCTTCAAAATTTAAAAAAATCTCATCTAAAGCTTCACTATATTTATTTAAAAATTCTTGTTCTATAATTTGAATTAATTGTTTTATTCTATAAATATCTCCTTTAGGGTTTAGTTCCTTGTCAGATTGTGCAAAGGTTCGAAGGTTCTTTGTGATAGAAACATGTTTTGATTTATTGTTTAAATGAATTTTAATATCTTCTTTAAAAGTTATTATATATTCTTCATTATTGGGAAGTTTCATATAGGTGATTTGCCGTTCACCAGTCTTATTAATGTCTCGTTCCCATTCTAATAGTAGGGCAATTAATTCTTGTTTCATATTGATTTTTTTTGTTTAGCTAAATAATTGGAGAATTATTTTAAGTTTTATAAGTCTTCATTTTTTTTATAATATGGGCCTTTGTAATAATTTAGCAATTTTTCCGATACTTTCTGTGCAGTTGCTTGATCCATCCTCAATGCTAATGATTTTGCAATGTTTGTAATTTTATCCTCATCAAATTCATACAAATCTTTAGAGATTTTATATGCTAAATCTTTTAAAAAAATATTTGGATGATTTTTAACTTTATTGTAGAATAATTCTAAAACATCGTATGTGACAACAGACTCTTGTCCTTCTTTAAAATATTTTTTTAAGAAGACATTGTGATCATTAGAATGTTTAAGAGAATTATTAACCTCTCTTAATTGATTAACTTCGACATAACCTTTTATTGTATTTACATCAATATTCTTTTGATTCATATACTGTTTTAGATTTTCCCATTTGAATTGCTTATTAACAGAGGCATCTTTATAAGCCGAGGAAATTAATTTTTTCATGTTTATTTCTAAATGTTTAAAGGCGTAAATGATTTTCATTTCGTACATAGCAAATAACTCATCTTCTAAATACCAAATACTTTCAAAGTTCTCGAACTCTTGAATCCATAAACTATGACCTGTTTGCTGTGCAATTTCGTCTAGTTCATTATATCGATCAGAATCATTTTTTTTCATGTCACGCAATTTAGCGTTTTCAGTATGAATTTTTTCAATTTCGATTTTTGAATTTTTAATAAGCTTGTCAATAGGATAGTCTAATTTGTTATGTTTGTCCATTGTGAAAGTGTCAAGGCTAATTTTGCTTGATTCTCTTGCCTCTTCAATTGGATTGAACCTAAAAAATTCTTTTGTCATTTTTTTGCTTTTTTGTGTTGATGTATGCGAAAAACATACTTCGATTCATAATATTTTATTTAGAAATTTATACCACGATGGTAAAGGATTTCGCTTTTTAATCCGATTTTTGGTTTAGAAAAGATTAAAAATATTCCATCCATCCCATTGTAATCTGAAGAAAAATGTTTTAATATCCAACCTTGATCCTGCCAATGAGTAATTACAGTAGTTATCGCTGTTTTAATTTCTTCACCACGTTCGTAAATTGTATGAATTAAATAATCAGTATCATTTGTTTCTTTAACAAATTGATTATTTTGATGGACTACAGAATCTTTTATTTCTGATATTGCCTCCTGAATGTTTTGAATATTTTTATTGATATCCCGTCCAGCAACATCTCCGCCCACGTTTCCATTAATGTCAACAGAGCTACCCGAACTATGTACTTTCTTAGCAAGTTTTATTGAGCCTGTACCAACTAATACGCCAATCAAAATTTTCAATGTATCTGGTGTCCAATCTTGTTCCTTAAATAAATGTACTATCAAAAGTGTTAGAAACAAAAAGCATGTAACCAATAAGAGAGTGTTACCAGCTTTATATCCCTTGTCAAAAATTTTATCTCCAAATTTTACAATAACCAAAACCAAAATTATCATTACTGATATTAGAATCGATAATGGAGGGATTAAATTAATTAGTTCGTTAGTTTTCATAAATTATATTTTATAATTATTTGATATCAAATATATTAAAATATTTAATCTGGAGTAAATTCTTACTAAAGCATTTGGTGAAGAGTGAGTTTTTGATGATTAAGTATTTTTATAGAGGGTGACGATGAAATAAAAAACCTATGTTGTAAAAAATGTTTATATCATTTTTTTAATTATGATACCTACTTTTTATATTTCGTCTTTTATTTCGTCTGCTTTTTTGTATTATTGTAATGCATAGATATTTATAAATGTTTTAGAAATAAGATCATTACAAAGAAAAAGTCTAATTACGAACTTATTGTATTTGTTATTGAGCTTAGATTTTCAAGAAACAAATAAAACAAGTTAGTTATAGAAATTTTAATTAAGAATAAACCTTGTTAACTCAATGATTTTAAAAGGAATTTATTTAAATGAAGAAATGTCAATAAGAGCCTACAATACTTGTGTAGATAATGAAATTAGTACCATTCAAGAATTAAAACAGTATTATGTAAATTATAGTTCATTTAGACATTTAAGAAATTGCGGTGAAAAAACCAATCTGGAATTAATTTCTTTATGTTTGAAATATTTTGATATTGATACTAATGAAAAAATAGAAATATTAAATGAGAATGAATTTTCATTTCCAAAAGCGATAAATTCATTAGATATTGATAAAAGAAAAATAATAAATGAATTTATAAAAATTAATTTTCTTGATTTATCAATTAGGACAAAAAATGGCATTAGGGGGTATTTAAAAGGAGAAATAAATTTAAATGGATTTTCTAAACACATTTTTTCTAAACCTTACTTTCAATTAAGTCATATTAAAAATTTGGGTAGTAAATCTATTCCTGAATTAGAAAACTTTATAAAAGAACTTAAAGAATATATTTTTAAGATTTATAATTTAAAGGAAGGAGATGAATTCTTATTAACTCAGTCTATTCCTGTACAAATAAAAATTGAAAATTCCTTAAATAATTTGAATCGATTACAAAGGAATATTATTAATAATTTTATTTCAACAATAACGCAACAATTATCCGTAAGAAGTAAGAACGCTATAAATAAACATCTTGATAAAAAATTAAACATTAATAGTTTTTTAGATAATATTTTTTCTGATATTAATTTCAATGTTAGTGATATCAAAAATGTAGGACAAGGCTCAATGGTTGAGTTGAGTATGTATTTAGATAAAATTAAACAGTTTTTGAATGAGGTTGGAGATATTAAAGAAGAAGAAGAATTGTTGAAATTAGAAAATAAGTTTTTTGTAAAAAGTATATTTAAAGATGTTTTATTGCCAGACAATATTTTCGATTCGTTTACAATTTTTAAGTTGCTAGATTATATTATAGAAAACAATATTTTATTTGATATTAATCAAACTTTTATATTCCAAAATACTTATAATTTATATTCAGATGTTACATTTAGTAAACTAGATGATGTAGCCATAGAAGTGGGATTAAGTAAAGAAAGAGTAAGGCAAATAAGGAAGGATTTGATAAATGAAATGCTTTTTAAATTAAAATTCATTAAAAATTTTGATTTAAAAATATTGTCAAACTATGGCGTTGATTTTAATCAAAATTTAATAGTTGTTTCCAATGAAAAAGCAAATCAAATAAATTTAAATGAAGGAACTAAATTTTCGAATCATTTTATCCTTTTTACGTTCTCTTTTTTATTAAATGATAACTTCTATTTAATAGGTAATTTGGAAGATGTTCTAATATTAAAAGAAAGTAATGCGAGAAAGAGACACAATTGGCAGAATTTATATTTGGTAAGCAAATTATTTGTTGAAGAATTTGATTTTTATAAGTTTATTGAAGATATTGAAATAAGAACTAATGAAAGAAATCAAGAAGATTATAAATTTAATTTTAAGAGTTACTTATCAAGATTTCTTTTATCAAATGATATAAATATTTTAGAAGATCTTTTTTCTGTTTGCGAGAAGATGATTAATGAAGAATTCAATATTTATTTAAATATTGATGAAGACATAATTTTTGAAAGGAAAACTCATAAAACGCTTCGAGAATATGCATATGAAGCACTTGAAATAATAGGAAAACCTTCACATATAGATCAGATTAATGAACAAATTAAAATATTAAAGCCAGATTATGAAAATGATATTACAAACACATCATTAAAGCGCGAATATGGTTTTGTTCCTTTTGGTAGAAAAAGTGTGTTTGGATTGAAAAAATGGGATAGTGAAGAAGGGAAAGTCAAGGGAGGTACAATTAGAAGTATTGCAGAAGAGTTTCTTACTAATTACCCACAACCTATGAATATAAAGGATATTGCAAATTATGTGCTACAATTTCGTCCAGAGAGTAATGAGAAAAGTATTATTTATAACTTAAAAATGGAAGATAATAATAGATTTACTTTTTTTAAGAATTCATTCATTGGTTTAAAGTCAAAACAATATAATGATAACAAATATTCTTTGTTAGATTCTAATGAAAAAATGATAATTCGTAGTTGGGAAGAAAATTACCAAGAATTATTAAATTTTATTTCAATAAATAATAAGCTACCATCTTCTATGACTTGTCCTTTAGAAGAAAAAAGAATAAGTAGGTGGCTTTACACTCAAAAAAGTAAAATTAATAGAGGGTTACTGGATAATTCAAGAGCTCAATTAATTATAGAAATAACTTCAAATTTTAATTTAAGGGATAACAAAACCACTTTATTTAGAAGTGATGGTTATAAGAAATTAATTGAATTTATAGAACAAGAAAAAAGATTACCTTCCGCAAATAAAAATGCAGAAAGTCAATTATATGCTTTTTTCTATAAGCAAAGAAAGTTATACGAAGATTCTAAATTAAATGCTGATGAATTATCGAAATTCATTCAAATTGCAAAATTAATTCAAAATATTAAAAAATGAACGCTAAAGAAGTAAAATCAAATCAACTCTTTAAATTAAAAGAAGAGTGTGATAAGAAAGGGGTTAGTTTCGATTCTATTCAGAAGCTTTTGGAATCTGAAAAAATTAAAAAATTACAGAAAAGAAACCATTATATCCAACAAACAATTGTTGATGAAATTGAAAAAGCAATAAAATGAAATTCAGCTCAATAAACATAGAAAATTTTAGACAATATTACGGTAATGTCTATGTTGATTTGGATACATTAGGGAGTAAAAATATCGTTTTGATCGGAGGTAGAAACGGATATGGAAAAACTAACTTTTTGATATCTTTAGTTTGGTGTCTTTATGGGGAAAAAATATCTCAAGTTGATGAAAATTTCAAAAAAGAAATTCAAAAAGAAAAGAATTATTCTCAATTTATGAAGCAGTCTTTGAACTGGACAGCAATGAATAATAATAACAATACTTTTTCTATTGAATTGAAAATTATTGATTTATTACTTCCTGAAATAAAATCTGTTAGTAACAATGTTTCAAGAATAATAATTAAAAGGGATTTCAATGTTCAAACAATGAGAGAAAATTTGTCTATTAAAGACGAAGAGACAGATGTTGAACTTTTTGAAGAAAATGATGATAAAATTAATTTTATTAATGATTATATTATTCCATTAGATGCTGCAAAGTTTGTTTTTTTTGATGCAGAAAAAATATCAGCTTTAGCAGAGTTATCAACCAAAGAAGAAGGTAATGTTTTAAATGATGCTTTAGGTAAAATTTTGGGTTTAGATATTTATGAAGATTTAATTGAAGATCTTGATTTTTATTCAAATAATTTGATAAAGGAAGGAGCAACAAAAAATATTCAAGATCAAATTTCTGACAGAGAAAATGCAATAAGAATTAATCAAAATCAAATAGATCGTATTGATGAACATATTGCAGAATTGATCAAAGAAATTTCAGAGATTAAGTTTAAAATTAAAGAGTATGACAACTTCATTAATAAGAATAGTAAAGATAATACTGTTCAATTTGATAGAGAAAGTTATATAAAAAAGAAAGAATTGCTAGAGCAAAAAGAAAATGATCTTGAGCAGGCTTTTAATGAATTAAGTGAGCTAATTCCTTTAGCAATATTGACTGGTAAATTAGAAGAAATAAACGAGCACCTATTATTGCAAGATCAAAATCAGATTTTAATAAATTCATCTTCCGAAATTATTGAGAAAATAGATACTTTTATCGAACGTCTTTTTAATCAGGCTCCTGAACCCGTTAACAGTTCAATGAGTTTAAAAGATAAAATGTTTTATTACGAAAAAGCACAAAAATTAAGCTCTGAATTATTTGAAGAAAAATCGGAACAAATCGATCTTGATTTTGAACATGATTTAAATAATTCTGAAAAGAGTTTAATAAATAATGCTATAAGTATTGTTAATATTCAATCAAAAGAATTATTTAAAAATACCATGGATAATTACAATACTATTAAACTTGAATTGAAAGATGTTAATCAAACTCTTAGCAAAATAGATTCCGATTTAGTAGATGATTATATCATTGAAAAAATGATTGAAAAAGAGAAAGCAGAAAGATTATTAAGCGAAAAAGATCAGAACATTGGAAGTTACACTGCAAATAAAGAAAAATTAAAAAAGGATATAGTTCGACTAAATCAAGAGTATCAAAGCTTGCTGCAAAAAGTTGAGATTACTCAATTAAATAAAACAAAGTTTCAAAAAACAAAAGAATATATAAATGTACTTCAAACGTTTGTTGATTCTCAAAAGATGGCGAAAAAAGAAAGTCTAGAGATAAATATTTTATCTGAACTTAAAAAATTGATGCACAGATTGCAAGGGGAGATAAACGAATCTAAATTCATAGCTGATGTATCAGTTGGTATTCTACCAGATAATGGAGGTATGAAGATAACATTATTCGATTCTGATGATTCTGAAATTAAAAAGGAAATTTTAAGCTCTGGCGAGAAACAAATATATATATCTTGTCTAATCAAAGCTATATTGAAGGAATCAGTTCAAAGTTTACCAATATTTATTGATACACCTCTAGGAAGATTGGATGATGAACATATAAAAAATATCTTACTTTATTATTATCCAGATCTGTCAGAACAAGTTGTAATTCTTTCGACAAATAATGAGATAACTCCTCGACGTTTTAAAGATATTGAACAAAATGTATCTAAAACGTATTTATTAGAAAATGATGGCATTAGAACAAGTGTAAAACCAGGTTATTTTAAAAGCGTTTAGGCATGATTAGATTTAAAATTGATAATGAAAATACAGATCTCTTAGATAGAATAACTAATGCTTATAGCTTTAAAAGAGATACAGTTACTGCAAGAATTGCAATTTCATTGAGCGTTAATAAGGGGTCACGTTTTGATTTAAATATTGAAAATTCATCTTCAAATGGAAGAGAATATACACCAACAAGTAATTTTTTTGGTAAAATTGTCGATGGCTTAGATAATTATGTAATCTACAAAGCTGTTTTTGACCAACATTATCAAAAAACATTAACCGAAAATGACTTTATAAAATTAATTAAGTTTCATTTGGATGAAGGATTAAATATTTGGAATAAGGAATTAAATGAAAAGTCAATGTCAAATGGTAGTCATGTTGATTTTCTAATGAAAACCATTAAGGATAGTTTAACTCTTAGAAAAAACCTTGTAAAAATAAACGCTAATTCAAATAAGATTTCGGATGTGTTTGAGTTTAAAGATCCATTGTCTTTTATTATTGGAAATTATGAAGACGGTACCGATGTTGAAATTAAAATTAATGATTTAAGGGAGTTTGATAATAGAAATATTGCTATAGCTGGTATGGCTGGATCTGGGAAAACCCAATTAATGAAAGATATTTTATATCAAATTTCAAAAAACTCTAAAAATCAGTTAAAGTTTATCTTCTTTGATTATAAAGGAGAAGGAAATCCTGAGCAATTAAAAACGTTTTTAAATGCTACTGAATGCGAGTTTATTGATATTGTAAAAGATGGAGGTATAAAATTTAATCCTTTTTCTTCTATTAGTTTGGACGAAAGGGAAAGACCATTTAGTATAAATGCATTCGTTGATACAATAGCTACCTTTGTCCCAGGTATAGGTGTTGTTCAAAAAAATAACTTAAAAACGATACTAAGAGAGTTACTTGATGATAAGAAAGGGGAATATCCAACAATAAATGAGTTGTTTGAAAATCTTGAACAATTTTATGAAGAGAATAAGATTAAACCTGATTCGTTGTATTCAGCTATTCAAAACTTAACTGAAAATCTTTTCAACAATAATCAAGAAGATGTTTTGAAGAAAAGCCTTTATTTAAACTTACCGCCAAATTTATCGGATGTTTTAAGACAATTGTTAGTGTTCTTATTACTGCGTTATTTTAATACTTATTTCAGTTCAACTAATGATGTCGAGCCTGTGGATAGTATTATTCCATTGAGATATGTTATTGTTGTTGACGAAGCACATATTTATTTGAAAAATAAAAATGCTAGAAAGGCATTAGAAGAGTTATTGAGATTGTTAAGATCTAAAGGAGTAATTGTGGTAATGTTATCACAAGGGGTTGAAGATTATAAAACAAAAGATTTTGATTTTGCTTCACAAGTAAAATTGCCGATCTGCTTAAATATTCAAAATAAAGATTACAAAATGATTGAAGCATTTGTTGGAACTCCAAATAGTAAATATAAATTAGAAACAGAGCTAAAAAAGTTAGATTCTGGTTTAGGACTAATAAATTTGAGTGAGCCAAAGACAATTGAATTAAGACAGTTTTGGAAAACAATAAAGAATGAAGTGTTGTAGAATTTATCTTTTTTTGATTTCAGAAAAAATAATATTCTATTTGAAATCAAACATGTTGAATTCTTTTAAGGTAGTAGAGCAAATTTTTGTTGTATACGCCTAAATTTTCAGATGTCTCTCATAAATTGCTCAATAAGCTGTACTACTTCCTCAAAATTAGTTTCTAAAGCCATGTGTCCACCTTCTAGAATATGGACTTCGGCTTTGGGCAAATCTTTTTTATAGCACTGGGCTTCCGCTACATTGAAAAAGACATCGTATTTGCCCCAGATAACAAGGGCTTTGGGCTGGTGCTTGCGGAAGTAGTCTTGGAAAGCGGGAAACATTTTGATGTTGGTCTGATAGGTGCAGTTGAGCTTAAACTGCATCGCGATGTTTCGGGGTCGGCTCATTCTTTGCCAATCGATGATCCATGATTCCGGGCTTACATTTTGGTGTAGTTTTTTTGGCAATCCTGCGAAATATTGTTCTTTGGTTCCTTCTTTGCTTAAAAAGGCGGCTACTTTTTTCTTTTTTTCTGGAGTGGGGTTTTTCCAATAGTCTTTGACTTCGTTCCATTGCGGGCCAAGACCTTCTTGGTAGGCATTGCCGTTTTGGACAATTATCTTTTCGATCTTTTCGGGATGCTGCAGACAGATACGCAGGCCTATGGGGCAGCCGTAATCGTGAAGGTAGATCGTAAAGGATTGGAGGCGGATGGCTTTGGTAAAGGCATTCATGCAGGATGCGATGTTATCGAAAGAATAGTCGAAATCTTTCATCAGGGGAAAATCGCTAAAGCCAAAGCCGGGATAATCTGGCGCTATGAGATGGTAGCGGTCTGAAAGCACCGCCATGAGGTTCTTGAACATTAGGGAAGAGGTGGGGAATCCGTGCAGGAGCAGCAGAGACGGATTTTTTTTGTCGCCTGCTTCTCTGTAAAAGATTTCGACTCCATCGACTTTTACGATCTTATGGTATAGCTGCCTGCTCATTTTGTCTTGCGTTTGTGCTGGACGATGGCCTTACATGTGAAAGACATTGAACTTATGTCCGTCGGGGTCTGCAAAAACAAAACCGTAATATCCTTCTCCGAATTCTTTGGGTTCGGAAATTATGGTTCCGCCTGCGCTTTCTACTTCTTTTGCCCAATTGTATACTTGGTCTTTGCTTTCGGCAGAAAGGGTGAATATGATTTCGTTGGCGCGGTGGGAGTCGGCGATTTCGATGTTTGTATTGGTCTTGAGTATGTCTGGCAGGAAGAAGTGCATTATAAAATTGTCTTCACCGAAAAAAAAGCTTGTCAGGTCTTTAGAGCTTCCGTTGTGCTTAAATCCTAATTGGGTATAGAATTTAGTGGTTCGTTCTAGATTGCTTACGGCTACATTAGCCCAGATTTTTTTTGGATTCATAATTTTTATGTTTTGATTGTTAGATAAACTTTGCTTGCCTTTGTGGGGGTCGGAAGTAGGATGTATCAGTTATATTAGTTTAACTGTTTCTAATCAAATATATTAAATTATTTTGTGGTGTAAAAGATTCTTTCGGAAAGGTTTATGTGGTATCATGCATGTTAAAATAACATCATCTTACGTCTAAGAACAACAAGTTACTAGTCTTCTATAGCTTCAATGCCTTGCTGTTTTAGTTTTTCTAAATGGTCTTTCATGGTCTTGAGCTGTTCGGCAGTGTGCGGCTGCCATTCTTTTAGTTCTCCGATAACGCGAAGCGGCTGCTGGGAACGATATGACTTTGTAGGATTGCCAGGAAATTTTTTGTCGGTCAGGTTAGGGTCGTCTTCAAATGCGCCTGTCGGTTCTATGATGTAGATTCTTTCTGAACCTTCGCCAAGAGCAAGCTCGGCACCCCAAGTGGCCGCCTCGAGGGTTGCCGTAAAATAGATGTATTTTGCCTTGTTCTGCTTTCCGTAGTTGGAATTAAAGCCGGGCTGGATGAGGTCTCCTTGTTTTAGGTCTGCTTTTGTGCCGTGGTAGTATTGGGTAGTTTCTTTTGATTGTGCCATGGTAGTTTTAGTAGGTTGCCCATTTTTTTATCTTGGGAGAAAAATAGTGCAGTTCTTGGATCGTTTAAAGGTCGAAAATATTGAATTGTATTGGGAAGTGAAATACTATTGAATGTATTTGCTTGTTGCCTGCTTGTCTAAATATTGCTCCGGATCTTTTGTGTTGACAATAAATGTATTGGCCCACATATCGCCAATACGTTGGTGCTTATCTGAATTTTTGATTGCTATTATTGCGGGTATTCCATAAAAAAAGATGTCGATAGGATCCAGTAGGTGTCTTTTTAATGCTTGCGGGAATTCAACTTCTTTTCGGTTTAACCGTAATACTTTTAGGTCAAATATTTGATGTCCGAATGTAGCCCCATTTAATGCTTCTATAATCACAAAGTAGATGAACCAGACAATAAAAATGGGTAGGGCAAGAAATCCGTTGACGGTTTTTGCTCCTTCGTTATTTTCATCTCCGAAAAATGATACATAAGCATAAAAGAAAAGGAAATAAAATCCGTAGTCAAGGATAGTTGCATAAATTCTTCTTTTGAGATTTGCTTTGTACTTAAAGGTGTTGTCTGTTGCCATGCTAACGATTGTATTTGCTGTTTTGTTTATTTTTGAAACTCATTGTTAGGCGAATTGAATGCCTGTGATGAGCTTCGTTTTTAGAAGAAGCTAACTTACAAAAAAAGCAGGATTCGTCGAGAATCAATTTTCGTTCATTTAAAAGATAGTATGTATTTCAATTCTCTGATAAAATTATCAGCAATCCCCAAGAACACGGTCGTGAACAATTACAAATGTCATCCATAACGCGATCAGGATTAACAGCACATTAATAATTGTGAATATTGTATAATAGTTTCGCTGAAAATCATTAGATCGGACGCTTATTCTTGTAGCGTACAACCTAGAGTAAATTGTAATCAAAGCCATAACTATCAAGATGGCTAGCCCAGGATAAAAGCTAGACATTGCAGCACCAATAAGGCCGAGCAGCAAGGCAACAAAAGTTACTGCTATGGATAAGGTAGTGACTCTAGTGAATAGTTTCGTTTTCATTTTGATTGTGATTTAAGATTATTATTTCTTTTTTGCTTTTTCGTATGCTTCCAGACATTTTTCTATCGGCCTGCCTTGCACGTGAATGCAATTGCAGAAGTCGATGCAGGCTTGGGGATTGTCACTGTCTTTGCATTGTATTTCGCAATCGGGAATGGTGTTGTGAGGCTGGATTTCGAACAGGTTTGTAATGATAAGCACTAGGATAAAAACAGCCGCCGCCGATCTGGCAAAGAAAGCAACAGGAAATTTAGTGCTCTGGGTTTGCTTTTTTAGAAAGGCATCTTGGGGTGAACGGTTAAAAGGGAGTATAAATTTGAGCTTGTCATAATCCCAAAAAAGGAGGTACAGGTTTGCCAGCACCATTAACGGAGAGGAGAGGAGCGAGCCTTCAAAGCGTACGGCCAACGAAAGGATACAGATGTTTAGGATGATTGGAAAATATAGCACAGCTCCAAGCGTAGCCGTACGGGGAATCAGCAGCAGTATAGCGGCTGTAACCTGCACGATGCCTATAAAAGTGTAATAATAGCTGGTTTCGTGCAGGGCTTCTAGATAATGTCCCATGGGATGGTTGACAGACAGGGAAGTAAAGCGTTCTCCCGCAATCTTGACAAAGCCCGAAGGCAAAAAGCCCACCGCCAAGGCGATGCGGCAAAAGACGGTGAAATAGCGCAGCCATCTATTGCTTTTTGCCTGCAGATGTGCTTGTTCGAATCGGGAAAGCAAGTTCATGGTTTGAGGTATTAATCCCAATGAGTACCGTTAAGTCCTAAAACGGTGCCGATCCATAAGGTAACAATAAAGGCAATCGCGCCGATTAAGAAAGCGGCTATTCTTGTCCAAGTTTTCTGGCCGCCGATGAATTGCTGTATGTAATGGAATAATCCGCCGCCAAAAGCACCTGCCAGAGGCACCATTATAAGAGGCTTGATTCTCCAGTATTTCCCCCATTCTGGTTTCGGTTCGTCAGCGGTTATCAGGAAGAAAATAATCAAGGCTGTGGCAATTCCTGCGCCAATCAATAGTCTTCTTCGTAAGGCTGTAGGGTCTGAATGTGATGTTGCATTGTTCATAATAATAATGATTTCAAGATTAATGATTTAAAGTACTTTGTAATTCAAAGTAAATACATATTTTAGAACTGTGCAATAAATAATTAAAAAAAAAATATGGGGAATGCTAAAAGCAGCTGCTAAAGCCCTATAAACAGGGAGTTATTGTTATATTCTTTTTTGCTGCTCGCTTTGGTGTATTGTCTTTTCTAACCGCGACAGTCTGGTTTTTTCCTGCTTGGCATCCATGATCCAATGGATTGTTAGCTTTTTATAGGAGGGAGCTTGTCTACTGAAAAAATCCCAAGCTGCCGTATTTTTTCTAAATTGATTTTCATATTCGGCATCAAGAAGCACAGGCTCGTTTTCATAGGAGTAGATCTTGGATCGGCTTTCTATCCTTTGGGTGAAAGCGCTTTGCCCTGCTTCGGTCATCAGTCCGGCTTTGGTCAATGCTTCCATCTTTTTTATGTTTATGGCGCTCCAGTTGCTTGTCTTTTTTCGTGGCGTAAAGCGGATGGAATAGCTGTCTTTGTCGATGGACCTGCGTACGCCGTCTATCCACCCAAAACAAAGCGCTTGGTCTACAGATTCTGACCAGGTCATGGAGGGCTTGCCGCTGCCTAGCTTATAGAAACCGACAAGGAGTTCTGTTTCTTTGGTATGGTTTTTTTCGAGCCATTTTCTAAAGTCGGCCTGTGTTGCAAAAAAGGTCGCTGCCATTGGATTTGTTTGATTAGTGTTAGGATTTCATCAGCTGCTTGTGCTTTCTTCCCCAATCTTCAAGATTCTTGATAATGGTACTAAGCTGATAGCCGATAGGAGTTAGCTCGTATTCGACTCGTGGCGGAACTTCTGCAAAAACGGTACGCGTTACAATCTTATTTTCTTCTAATTTGCGCAATTGCAGCGTCAGCATTCGTTCTGTAATAGCAGGCAGGCATTTTTTTAGTTCTCCAAACCGCAACTTGCCGTTAATCAGGTAGCAGCATATCGCCAATGTCCATTGTCCGCCGATGATGCCTGAAGCATATACCTCAAGACATTCTTCTGCCAATAGCTTTTTGTTTTCGAAATTAGTCGATGTTTCCTTGATTTTAGTCATTACTTCCCTTTTTGATAGTATCCTACAATGGGTTGCTAATATACAAAATTGACCGTGGCGGTGTACTTTTGCCTACATTTTGTAAATAAATAATAGCATGAAAACACTGGTCATTATCATACATCCGAACTTGCAAGAATCCGTTATCAATAAAAGATGGATAGAAGAATTAGAAAAATACCCAGACCGTTATTTTGTCCATCGTCTGCATGAGGCTTATCCGGATGAAAAGATTGATGTGGCGAAAGAACAGCAGCTGCTGGAATCGTATGACAGGATCGTATTCCAGTTTCCTTTTTATTGGTTCAACTGTCCGCCCTTGTTTAAAAAATGGCTCGATGAGGTGCTCACGTATGGCTGGGCTTACGGAAGCCAAAGCGGCTATAAGTTGGGCGGAAAGAAAATAGCCTTAGCGCTAACTGTAGGCATAGATGAAGAAGAATACAGAGCCGACGGCAAATACAAATATACCTTGCGCGAGCTGACGGCTCCTTTTGAACTGACTTTTGATTATATCAGGGCGGACTACCGTTATTTTTTTGCGTATTACGGTATCGAACTGAATGCTTCACCTGAATGGATTGAAAAGAGCATACCTGAATATATTGGCTTTTTAGAAGCGCTGTAAAATTTACTGCGGTATCTGTTCTACTAATACTTCATTACCCGCCTTGTCGTAATACGTGCACGTCATTTTTTTCATGCTAACGGCCCATTTCTCGATGCCGCATGCCGCACTTACCGCTATAAAAGTAGGATAATCGCTCTGTCCTTGCTGGTGTGCTTTCAGGTCGGTTTTGAACTGTTCGAGATTGCAGCGGTCGGCAATGGGCAAAATGTTGTATTTAGTATCGGTCGCTGTTTTATAATCGGCAGTTCCATGATATTCAGTATGACCATCGGCTACAAAGGTTTCGTAATAGGTTACGCCCAATGCCTTGATTTCTTTGATGTAGGCCGGAAAGTCGGCACCTGATTTTACTTTGCTGTGTGCTTGTTGGATTTGTGCTATGGTAAACATCTTTTTTGGTTTTTAGTTTTAGACTCTCAACGACCCTCTAAATCCCCTAGCCGCATAATAGGATTCTGCGCCATTGTGATAGAGGAATACAGTACCGTAGCGGTAATCGCAAAAGAGCGCGCCACCCAGCTTTCGGATAGGAGCAGGAGTCGCTATCCAGCTCGAAGTCTTGGTATCTAGCGGACCGAACTGCTGCAGTTCGCGGTATTGTTCTTCCGTCAGGATGTCGATACCCATAGCATCGGCCATTGCAACAGCGCTGTCTTTTGGCTTGTGCTCTTTTCTTGAAGCCAAGGCTTCTGGATCAAAGCAGACACTTCTGCGGCCTTTAGGACTTTCTGGCGCGCAGTCGTAAAAGATATATTCGCCTGTTTTTGCGTCATGGCCTACAACATCGGGCTCGCCGCCGGTCTCTTCCATTTCGTCGAGCGACCAAAGTTTTTCGGGATGTGCTTCGAGCCTTGCCTGTATATCGTCCCATTTCAGGCCTTTATGGCGGTGGCTGTTTTTTTCAAAACGGGCTTTCAGTATGCCGAGCAATGTCTGGCTGTGTTCTGCCGAGAGTTTCTTTTTGCTGTCCATATCATTATTGGTTGTAAGGTTTGACGAAATTTACTTTTCTATTGGCCGGCCTAAAATACCACGATACCATGGTCAATACCAGCAATAATAGGGGAGGGAATAGTTCTTTCACGGCATCGCCCGAAGCAATGTGCGAATAGATGGCTCCCGTCATGGCAAAGAAAAAGCCTGCATAGGCCCATTCTTTTAGCAACGTAAATTTAGGAATAAGTATCGTGATAACGCCTAAAAATTTCCATACCGCCAGCAAGGTCAGAAAATATAAAGGATAGCCTAGATGGGCCATCATGTCGGCTTCTTCTTTTACGTGCAGCAACTGTACGATTCCGGTCGACACCATTCCCAGCGCCAGCCAGAGTGTCGAAATCCAATAAATAATTTTGTTTCTTTTTTCCATAGTGTGTTATTTTAAGCGGTCTGCAATTTCTTGAAGTCGATTATGTGCCATATTGATGCCCTGCGCAAAAGGCAGCTGCAGTACTTGGTTCCTAAAGGCGACCGATTTGTATACGATGTGCATGGTGAGCTTGCTGGTAGTGTCCGTCAGCTTTTCAAACTCCAAGTATTCCAGCTGTACCGGAAAAGGCGTATTTTCCATCTCGAAAGTACGGGTAATCCTTTGGTTCGGAAGGAACTCATGGATAGTACCATTAGCGCTAAACAGTACATTGCCCTCTTTGTCTGAGGTTTCAAACTGATAGCCGCCATGCTTTTTGTTTTCGAGCTTTACTACTTTCGTGCCCATCCATTGTGCTAAAATTTCAGGATCTTCATATGCCTTGAAAAGCAATTCCAAAGGCAGGTCAAATTCTCTGGTAATCAGGAGTTCTTGCTTATCCTCTTCTGCGTTGATTTTTGTCTTTCGTTCCATAAACTTATTTTTTTGATTGGTACTTTTTCATGATGGTTTCGAGCGTGTTGAACCTGTCATCCCACATTTTTTGGAACGGCTCGATAAAGTCGGCTATTTCTTTCAGCTTGTTCGGATTTAGGTGGTAATACATTTCTCTGCCGTTCTGTTCTTGCTTGAGCAGCTCGCACTCCGTAAGTATCTGCAAATGCTTTGAAACCGTCGGCCTTGCAGTATCAAAGTTAGAAGCTATGGCACCTGCGGTCATCGATTGTGATGATACCAATAGGAGGATGGCTCTTCTTGTAGGGTCGGCTATGGCCTGGAAAACGTCTCGTCTTAAATTCATTATGAAGTTATTTGACTACAAATATATATGAAGTCATTTAACTACACAATACTTTATGCAAAAAAATACCAAATAAAAAGACAGCCAAAAGCCCTAATGAGCTCTCAGCTGTTGTTTTTAAAGGCTTTTGCTAAATTATGGAATTGCCCTTTTTATAATGGCAGTCAGTTAAAAGAAAGCAGTATTTTGTATAAATTTCAGATCAGGGATAGTAGTTTCCGTTTTGTTGTTACGAAAAACCGTAATAGCTGTAAACTATAATTGGAATCTTATAACTATATGGCACGAAATGAGATTACCTTTCCGAAAAAGTAACCAGAAGTATTTATGATACCGAATGATGACCCAATAGAAGAAAAGAAGGAAAAACCCAATTATAAAATTTTTTACTTTGTCTTTGCAATAATCATACTGACAGCTTGTTGCATGTATTGCATTGAGAAGGAAAGAGAAAAAGCACTAAAAGAGGCCGTGTCCGACTAAAAGAAATCAGATAACAAGTACAAAATTATTTTTATCTAATTCGGATGCACGGTACTGCCAGTTCATCTTCATTACTTTTGTAAGCGTATCTTTTAAAACTCGGAAATTGGTCGGTTTTGTAATATAGATATTGGCTCCAGCAACAAGCGTTTCTTCGATATCTTTTTCAGAAGACGAAGTAGAATAGATAACTACGGAAAGCAATTTGTAGCGTTCATTTTTTCGTATCTCCCTTAATGTTTCAAGACCGCCCATAATCGGCATATTTAAGTCAAGAAAAATAATATCAGGAACATCTTCTATCGTATTCAGATAATCGATGGCTTCTAAACCGTTCTTGAATGTCATCAAGACGCTATCTGAATTTAGTTCATTAAATGCATCTTGGAATGTTTCCCTGTCGTCCTTGTCGTCATCGACTAGACAAATCTTTAGATTTTTCATAGGCAGTTGTTTTTATGTCGCCTATGAATAGAAAGAGGAATGTTGAAAAAACTTCAACTAAAGCAGAGGTGAATAGCAAATATACGAAAAAAAAGCGTCACTTTTTCATGATGTCCTCAGAATCGGAAAACTGGAGCTTGAGGCTTTCAAGCTTTTCATCGATATGTGCGACGTCAGTACCTATTTTCTGGGCATAGAACAGCTTCTGTGCAGGATTGACAAACTTCTCTTTCATCTCGCACTGGACCATGATTATGTATTTCAGGGCCTGGCTCTTGACATACAGCCAGAGCAGCAAAAAGCTTTGTTTTGTAAAAACCTCTTTTCCGCTGGTGCCGTGTGCATCGCATACGGTCTTTTCGGCAATATCCTTGAAAAAAGCTTCCTCAGGATACGGGTATTTATAATAGCGTTTGGCAAAGATTTTTATCTTGTACATAATTCTTCCGACAATGGTAGTCGGCTTTTTGGTAGTATCTGACATTTGCTCTGTAGGTTTAGGGGCGAGATGGAGGCTAAATATACTCCTTTCCTACGGTCATTCAATACTTTTGGCTCCGTAATCCGGAATGTTTTTTGATTTTAGCTGAATTGCACAAGCACAAAATAAGCCTTGTTTGCACTGAAGGTTGGATTGTTGCCTAATAAATGGGTGGTTTTTTATGTTATTTTGATTACCAAATTAACTGATTCTAGATGTTGTCGCGTTTGGATTTGAAAAATAAATTACGGAACTAATTGCAACTCCAATCAATAGCGGTGAAGCCACGATTCGGAGACTGTAGATGATGCTTATTGTATATTCGAAAAAATTTGACATTTTGATTTTATTGGCATTCATCTTCTCATTATTCCCATATTTTTCTAATCAGCTTTAATAATGGAAATTCTTTCTTTTCGGCTTCTGATTTGTCTAAAGATGCTTCATTATTGTGTGTGAGTTCGGATTCTGCCAGATTCTCTATTTCTAATTCAAATATTTTACCCTCGTCATGTGGCTGTACTAAGTCCGCACCGCCCTTATGTGGAAATTGGATATAATTTTTAGGAGGTACGGGTAGTCGGCTTTCACATTCTTTTGAACACAAGTTTGCCAAAAGAGGCAGGGTATCTGTTCCCACATACAAAGAAATCCAAAGCTGGTTTGTTTGCTCATAAGTCATAATCGTACCGCAGATACTGCAATTTACGGTGTCTCCTGTATATCGAACCGGGTTATGATCCAAGCGGGGAAATCCCATTCGGTTTTTGTAATTACCATACAAAGCCCTAGTACTTACCCTGCTGTCTTTAAGGTTTTTGCATTTGGTAATTTCATAAGGAAACCAATGCAAGCTGTATGAAGTGTAAGGGTCAAAATATTCCAAAGCCTCCATCTCTCCAATTTCAGGCGGGATGCGTTTTAGACTGCTGCCATAAAGCCACACCTTTTTGACCGTTTTCAACTTTGAAATTGTCTCGGGCAAAGTATGTATTTCAGCAAACAGCTCGTGTCCAAGTTCTTCTATAGGTGAAAAATCATCACGATTTTCTGCAGCAACCCTATCAACATAATCACAAAGTTTTTTCCAAGCCACAGAATCTCTGTCTTGCACATCATTTTGTATTCTGGATATTCTTTTGCCCATTGTCTTATCTCCTTTGTTGGTTTTGTCAGATTAATTGGATTGACTTTTTAAATCTTTCAAAGTCGTCAATAGCAATCTGGTTTTGTTCAGACGATTGGTGGCAGTTGAAATCATAATAATAATCATTATGTTCTGCTTTCAGTACCTTAAGCTCAACTTTCACAGGCTTTGACAGTTCTACATGCTCAAATAGGTATTCTGCATCGTATTCGTAAAATCGACAGCCTGAAATTTCATAAGGTTCATACTTTTTGATAACCTTAAAATCTTTCAACAATGTACCAGTCCCTGCCGAAGAAAGCGCCATTAGTTCTTCAAAAGTATCAAATCCATAGTCGGCTAATTCAGATTTATGCGTAATATTGAGAGTAATTGTTGGAGAAAATATTCCCTCGTTTTCAGGCTTGTCTTCATAATATTTTGTGACAATACAAATCGGGTCGCCCAAGTCTTTAAAGATTTCCTCTTTGTAGTCATTTTGTTTGCCCTTTAAAATTTGCTTCTCCTTTATTTTTCCAAAATCTTTTACAGCTACAAACCTCCATGAAGAAGGCTTGTAAAATAAGATTCCGAGTTTTTTATTAATATAGGCATCATTGTTAACAATCACTGATTGCAGGGGATTGATCGCTATTCCCGCTAATGCAAAGCTTGTCAGTTTTAGAAAATTTCTTCTTCCGATTCCCATATAAGACTTTACCTATTTAAAATTCGTATCATTGAAAAATCATCGGTTGGTTTCTGTCCAAACTCCATTTCTAAAGCTTTGAGTTTTAAGCTTAGCATATCAGCCGATTCATTGTTGTCTTCATTTTTTGCTAAAAAATCAACAACATCAATTTCTTCAGCCGTTTTTTTATGAATTTTAGTGAATGAAAAAATACCATCTGTTGCAATGCTAATGTCGCTAATCGTATCAAATACAAGTTTTTGACTTTGCAGGCTATAGAATTCTTCAAAGTTTTCTGAAATATGAAATCCTAAATAGTCAGGCTTGTTGTCTTGTTCAAAGTCTGTTATTTTTCCATTGATATTGGCAAACCCGTCACCAATAGCCAAAACAATTCCTTGCTTTAAATTCTTATCCACTATCATGATTATCAAAGTAGTGAGGAGTTCTTTCGAATCTAATAATAATTGATTTTTAATAGCTTTAAGCTCAGAGAATACATCTCTCAAGATAGATTTCAAATGTTGCTCCAAGGTCATGGCAGCCTCATTTTTGTCGACCATGTCTTTATACCCTTTTTCGATTACGATCTTCTTTAAGATCTTGCCGACCAGCAAAGAAGCAAATTGGCTGTCTATAGCTGTCGTGCAACCATCCATAACTGCGCAGACTAGCTTGTCTTTTCCGAATTTGCCTATATAAATAGCATCTTCACAGTTATTAAAATGATAGTCTCCTATTTGTATCGCGGAATAAATTTTCATGGGGGCAAATTACTATTTTATCTGTATAATCTCACAATACTTAGTATAACTTATGCTTGTATCTTGAGAGTGTCAAGAACCACAAAACAAAATACTGCACGGATTCAATACGTCGCTATTGCTATACTTCTTCCCCATAAATTGATTTTCTTCATAATACAGCAGTTTTGCCGCGACTACTACAAAATAACCTTTGGGCAGTGCGGGACTGGTCCAAACCATTTCGGATTGGATAGCAGCATCAAAAGGTATAGGCAACGTGAAAAAAGCATCCACGATAGGAGAGCTTGCTTCAAATTTTGTAGCGCAGGCATATACGACCAGTTCCGCATGCGGCACCTCTTCCGGAAACCGTATCTGGCTTTTGGGCTCCAGTTCGGGAATAGTGACTTGCACCTGCCGCTGAGAATCCATAACGACTGTAATTTCTGGCAGGAAATACTTCTTAAAAGGCGAATGAATATTAAACTCAAATCCCTCCAAAGCCTTCATGTCGGCAGTAAAGGGAGTGCGCTGTCCTTTAGGCAGGTGGGTGTTTTCGAGCAGGGCATTATAAAAAGCACCTGTCAGCCGACGGTACATATAGCTGTCTGCTTGTCCGGCCAAAAAAGAATGCAATCCGATACGAAGGTGCTTAGCCCAACGGCTGCAATGGCGGAATTCTGAACCACTGGCTACGGTTTCCCTAGTCTGATGTATTTTCCCTGGGCGAGATTGCAGGATCTGTTTCCCGTCGAGATTCCTAAAAACTAAATTGCCAGTAATGCCGCTGATGATGTTTTTCCTGCTTACTTGTGCCATGGCGTAAAGTGTTTAATATTAGTAGTATAAACGCAATAGCGTTCGATTTATTTTGTGATTTTCTTCAATATAAATTTATAATCATAGTATAGTAAATCTATAATGGCTCTATAAAAAAAGAGGTTTTTATAGAGTCACTATAGACTCATTATAGACTTACTATAGATTCACTCTGAGCAAAACTAGACGTTAACAATACGAAGAAGGCTATTTTGATGGAGAATCATTATCAACTATTCCTGCAAATAATTGTTTTTACGTGGCGCAAAAAAAAGGATATGGTCGTAAGGAGAAAACCTAGATTTGTGTGCAAACTGGTTTTTCTTTTTCTTTTCAAGTTGATGACTTTTGTCGACGAGCGTCCGCTTCATACTCCTTTTTGCCAATATTTTTTACAGATTTTCTGTAACGAGAATACTAGGAACTACCGTATACTTAAAAAAAAACTCAAGAATTGTTATTCTTGTATCATAAATTTATTTCTTTACAGCCTAAAACAAATTAACAAGCCTTAACTTAATAAAAGACAAGTACATGACTTTTACAAAAAAACTGCAAGATGCGCATTCTGACCATTGTCTGCGCTCTGTTTTCTGCAGGTACGATTCATGTCCAAGACATCCTCTGGGAGACATTCTCTGGCGGGAAACATTGGGAACGGTAAAGATTCTAGAAGAGAATCATTATTACCCTTTTGGGCTAAAGCATACGAATTATAATACCGATATCCTGGCGGCCCAAGAGAAGTCGAATCTGATTACTTTTAAGGCAATGGCAGCGCCGGTTTCTCCTGTACCGCAGATTGTATATAATTACAAATATAATGGGAAGGAATTTCAGGATGAAAGAGGGCTTAATTGGTATGACTATGGGGCGAGAAATTATGATGCTGCTTTGGGAAGATGGATGAATATGGATATGCTTGCCGAAAAAGCACCTTCTTGGACTCCATATAGATACGCTTACGACAATCCTTTAACATTCGTAGACCCAAATGGGAAATATGAAACAGATGGTCATTATTGGACCGTTTATCTTGCGGGATTAATAACAGGACATAAGAATGCCGCAGAATTAGCGTATTATGCGGGAAATTCCTGATAACAGAATGTCTGATAGAGGAGATATTTTAGAACCTACCAATACTTGGATGTTTGTGGATTGGCAAGTCGATGTGCATGCCTTAACTGGCGGGAGAAGGGAAGCAGAAATTAGAAGTTCGGAAATAAAATACTTTGGGGCTACATCTGCACGTCAAAGAGGATATGCTCTTCATAGATATGGAGATAGTTATGCTCATAGTGACGCAGATGGGGATATGTACAATACAGGTATTGGTCATGGACATAAGGGGCACACGCCTGATAAAATAGCTAATAGGCCTGAACTTTATTTGGAATATGCAAAAGGACTTGTGAATATGATGGGCGGCTTTCAAGAAGATATGTTCACTTTTGAATATGTTGCTAATAACAAAGGTACAACTGAACAAAATTCAGCTATCTTTGAAACAGAAGTGCGGCTTCGGGAAGGAGTACAGACGTTCAGCGTAGAAGGTAATCAAGTAGGAACAATTAATAATTATATGAAGTCGCGTGATAAACACACAGGTTCTACATCTAAGTATAAAGCGGTCACTGCTACAGGTACAACTTACAAGCCTGATGGAAAAGGAGGTTGGAAAAAATCAGAAGAAACCCGTACTTATGTAATATTCAATTAAAATGAAAGAACAAACTAAAAATATAGCTATTGAATGGTTATTGTCATTTGTAGTATTTAATATTGTTAACATTCTTATTAATGTTTTTTTTAACGAAATTGCTGATTGGGAATTATTTAGTTATCACCTATTTGGCAGTCTTATTTCTTACTTTATTTGTTTTGCGTTACAATTTTTGGTTTATAGAGTATTTCCGGCTATTGTTAAACACACTTTGAGCAACTTATTTATTCTTTTGCTGTGTTTAGAAGCATCTTGTTTTGTAATCTTTGGAACATCCTTAACTTATACTATAATAAGGTTTGCTTGGAGCGATAAAAATTATATGATGTTTTTTTATCCTTTGTGTGTAATTGTAATAAGATTAGTGAGTATAAGGAAAAAAAACAAAGTTTAGAGGTAATAAACTAAATTTTTAAAAAAGAATTCAAAGAAGTTTAACCCCTGATGCTTTAGACCCAAGAACATTGGGGCAACAATTTTTTGGAATTGGTGGTTTGACGTATCTATGCATATTGCTATCCGTTCAGTATTTATAGGAAGCAAAAAGAAATAGCTAAAAGAACAAGATTTTACTCAAGAAGGAAAAATAAGAATTAAAAATAGATTTGAAAATGAAATTCTTTCAAAACTTGAAGAATATACTGATAGCAAATCTAAAGAATTAGATTGATAATTGCCATTGTAATGTTTTAATGAGAAAAATAAGAAGAAGTATTACAATTTTAGCATTGCTAATGCTGTCTAGCTGTGAAAGAAATCATGACTTCCAAGTCGATGGAAAGGTTTTAGGTGAACAAGGGGAGCCAATTCCATTTGCAAAAGTTACAATTCTTTGCTGGTATGACGCTGGCTGGGATAAAATGGATGAAACTGATACAACTTTCACTACATCAGCTGATGGAATGTTTAAAGCGCAATTTAAAGATGGGTATAAAGTAATTATTGCTGGCGTCGCGAAAGGTTATTCTATTGGAGTAGAAGAATTGTATGACCCAGATAGTTCTCCAATTTTACTTAAGCTGAAATCCGACAAAAACAATCTAGATCTTTCTACCATAGATTTACGGGAGCATATCATCGGGAATTACAGTAATGAATGAACTGGGTAGATTGTGTATCAGATTAGGTGTTTTACATCCGCCTAACTATCTGATAAAGAATATAATTTAAAATTTCCGAATATAGAAGAGACAACCAATTTGGTTGTCTCTTCTATATTTAAGGCTTAAAAAACCTTAGAATACTTTTGAAGTATCTTAGCGTATCAAAATAGGTGATAAAACAGAAATATCTAATGGGCCTACACCAACTCAATAAACATAATTTTATGGATATATATAATCTAATTATCGGCATACTCATGTTTATCATTGGTATATTTGGAATTATCCTAGCCAATAAAATAACTTAGGACTAATAATAATTCTGGAAACATCTTTAAAATTTATGTTGGTGGTTTCCTAGGTGCTTTTTTAGGAGTTATAATGGTTGTGAATGAAATAATTAAAATTATATGAAAAAAATATTATTGATTCTGTCTTTATTTTTCTCTGCTGTTACTTTACATTCCCAAGTTTGTAAAGATTTCAAAGAAGGGATTTTTCAAAACGACACAGAATACCGACAATTCATAATGGAAAGAAAAGATAATTTCCAGCTTGAAAAAAGCACCGAATATGGCATCATTTATCTCAACAAAAGTAATTTACTCATAGGAAAATGGGAAGGAAAATGGGATGATATTTCCGTTCTATTAGAATTTGAAGCTGCAAATAAAGGCTCTATTAGTTATTCAAACCCATTAAAAAAAATAGCCTTTGTTTATAAAATACAGAAGGATAGTGTGTTTTTAAAATATCCAAAATCAATTAAGAGTTATAAGTTTAGCGTTAAAGACGATGAGCTTTTTCTAAATTCAAAAGAATCGGACCAAGAATCTGCGGAAATAATTGAATTGATAACCTATGTAAAGAAAAAATAATAGTAATCCTATTCACGGCGCTGAATGTAATTCCGGCTCTATAAGTAAAGTAACAAATATAAAAAACTACAACCCTTAGGGCTGTAGTTTTTTATATTTGTACTATAATTTATATGCCAATGTCAATGAATAAGCGAAGCTTCAAGAATAATTTGTTGGATTTGTTTTTTAAATAGGATTGCAAATCCTCTCTATAAAGGACTTAGCGGCAAAAACTTTAAATACCATGTTCTTTTTGGATTTAAACTGTAATATGATTTTACGGTTTTCCGTTTTGAGAAATGATTCGGCACAGTTATTTTAGCGAGGGTAAAAAGCCGTAACAAGAATATAACTTTTCAAAATATGATAACAGCAGTAGTGGGAGCAAGTGGTGCAACAGGAAAGTTATTGGTAGCGCAATTACTAGAAGCAGGGCAAAAGGTAAAAGTAATTGTCCGTTCTTCAAGTCTTATTCCAGAACAATGGGAGAGCCATGAACGTGTTACGGTTATCAGGGTAAGTGCTATGGCAGCTATCAGCGTTGATGAGATGGCGGCATACCTTAAAGACTGCCAATCGATAGCTTCTTGTCTGGGGCATAATCCGAACCTTATAGGAATATATGGAAAACCAAGACGGCTGGTCGAGGAAACAATCCGATTGTTTTGCGAGGCCGCTATTAGTAACGCGCCAGAAAAGCCAATTCGGCTGGTGTTGATGAATACGGCAGGGAATAGCAACAGGGATTTAGTCGAACGGGTTTCTTTTAGACAGAAAATCGTGATAGGCTTGTTTCGGCTGTTACTGCCTCCGTATCGTGATAATGAAAGGGCGGCTGATTACTTGAGAAAGAAAATAGGTACAAACCATCCCTTTGTTGAATGGGTAGCTGTGCGTCCGGATAGCTTGATTGACGAGAAGTCTGTAACACCCTATTCGCTACATCCTTCGCCTACAAGAAGCGCCCTGTTTGATCCGGGTTATACCAGCCGCAGCAACGTAGCGCACTTTATGTGTAGATTGTTGCGAAATGATGCGGTTTGGAATAAATGGAAAGGACAGATGCCCGTGCTATATAACGACAACACGACTGAAGCAAGGTAAATAGCCTTTTAGTCGTAAAACTCTTTGAGGATAAAATCTTGCTTGTTTAATTTCTTTAATTCCTTGATCAGGTAATAGCGATGCAAGAAGCCTGTGAGCACTACTATTTTTTTGCCAGGATGCTGTTGGGCAATAGTATAGATGTTTTGGGCCATCGTTTTGTTTCTGAGGTCCCAAAAACCAGACATCTTCTTAAAGCCGTCTTTATAGCTTATCTTTTCGCCGTTGGGTTTGGTGACAAAACGTTTTGAAAATTCGGGCCTGCTGTCGGTTATCTTCAAGAGCTCGTGGTATTGAGATTCTTGTCTTTTTTCGGCAATACGATCTGTCGACGGGTTGTTGAATTTTTCGGGCGCTCCTTCGGCAATCTTCATCAGCTCTTGTGTGAACGCATTAAAGTCTTCGTATATTTTTGCCTCTTTTGGAGTTAATTGTTTGGCTTTATAAAGACTGTCGATTAATTTGACTGTCAAATTATCTGTCGGTACCATGCCTTGGTCTTTGCGGTATTGGTTTCTTCCTTCGAATTCAAAAGGGAGCCTCAGGGTGTTGGGACGTTTTTTTGAATAGAGATTGCTGGCTATGACCTCGTTTTCATTAAGATTTTTACTTTGAGCATAGTCTTCCATTCCTTTTTTGTCGACCTCGTGCAGGATGATGTCGGGCCCTATTTTGTCTAGCATGCCCAAAAGTATTTTAGGATGGTAGTTGGGAACGCTGTCGTGTATGTTGCCGATAACATAGATTTCGGTCTTTTGAGCAGAGCAGATTGTTGTTAAGGCAATAAGGAGAATGGAGAAAAATCGTTTCATAGTATTTTAAAAATGGGCATGCCGAGGAATAAAGCTATAGCGCAGGATTCGTTCGGGTTTATTGTTAGGACAAAGATACAAGAAGTCTTACTCTTCTTAGAACAGATTATTTTAAAGAAAAGAGTTTAAGGCCTTTTTCCTTGGATATACTCTTTATAACCGCTTTTTTCAAAAAAGTCTTTTAAAGAAATCGTGTAGATGTCTTTCCAGGAATCCTTTCCGTTTTGCGCTACATAGTGCTGTATGATTCGGAATCCTAAGAAATAGCATAGTTCGTTTTCGGCTTCTTTAGGCAGTCCTTCTACAGTCGGCTTGCAGTCGCTATTCCTGCCGCAGTGCCTAAAGATAGGGCATCCTTCTTCGTTGGATTTATAGAAATAGGGCTCCAGCTTTTCAAAAATTTCTTTTTCCCTGTCTAGTAATATCTGAGTGTTTTTGCCATATAGGGCTTCTTCTTGGGATTGGTTCAAGTAGAGCGACGTAAAATAGACGGCCAGTCCCTCGTCTAGCGTAATGCCCAATCCTGTCCGTCCGTTGGGGTCTTTTTCGAGTATCGGATTAAAAAGCAGGTGCTCCAGTTCATGTGCAAAAACCTTGTCGATAGATTGCGTTGTCCAATCAGAACCGAACATGTCTAAAATCATGGCGTTGTTGTCGCAGCCTCCAAAAATCTGGAAACCTTTAGGGCCGAAATAGACAATCCACTTTCCTTCTCCCTGCTGGCCTGTGATCTTTTGCAGTGCGTTGAGGTGCTTTGTAAAGAGCTGGTCGACATTAACAGAGTCGAGTACGGCTAGTTTTTGCCGAATCAGGGATTCGTTTTCGGCTAATAGTTTTCTGTTCTACGTATATAAGCCCTCAGGCTTGAATTTCTTTTCGTTTTCTTCACCAAAAATCTGCGACAGGCAGCTGTCAAATACATGCTTGTTGGGTAGATAGACTTTTTTTAGTATCATCGTGCTGTCGAACTTGCCATTGCGGTGCGCTAGCAGCTGGCTCTTATAAGCATTATGTATGGTCATCTTGCCTACGCTGATACTGTCTTTGATATTCTTGACTTTGTCGATTAGGTCAGAATAGGCTACTGCTTTTGTGTTTTTAGGAGCAGCACAGCTGCAGAAGAGTAAGGCTAGGAGTGCTAAAGCGAAGGGTTTCATGTTGGGGATATCGGTTTTGTAACTATTAAAATCAAATATAGACATTTTTAGTACAGGTAAAATTCCTACGGCCGACATTGATTTCTGCAAGCCATTTCTTTTTTGTATTTTTGACAAGCTATAAAAAGTTATGACAGAAGAGAAAGTAATATTAGTCAACGAACAAGACGAACCAATCGGATTGATGCCGAAATTGGAGGCGCACGAGAAAGCGCAGCTCCACAGAGCCTTTTCAATATTCATACTCAATTCAAAAAACGAAGTGATGCTGCAGCAGCGCGCATCGCAGAAATACCATTCGCCGCTATTATGGACGAACACCTGTTGCAGCCACCAGCGCGAAGGCGAGACCAATATACAGGCAGGCAATCGCCGCCTTTTTGAAGAGATGGGGTTTTCGACCGAGTTGAAAGAGCTGTTTCATTTTATCTACAAGGCTCCGTTTGACAATGGACTGACGGAACACGAGCTGGATCACGTCATGATCGGCTACTTTGACGGGGAACCTGAGATAAATCCAGAAGAAGTAGAAAGCTGGAAATGGATGGACATCGATGCAATCAAGGAAGACATGCAGCAGCATCCGGATAGCTATACCGTTTGGTTCAAGATTATTTTTGACGAATTCTACCATTTTCTCGAAGACCATAAGCTATAAATTTCCGATTTAGATTTTAGATTATGCAATACACATCTTAAATCTCAAATCATAAATCATAAATTAAATGAGAGTAACTGTAAGCAGAAAAGCCCATTTTAACGCCGCGCACCGCCTGTATCGAAAAGACTGGTCGGACGAGAAGAACAATTCGGTTTTCGGAAAATGCAACAACCCGAATTTCCACGGGCACAATTATGAATTGGTGGCCAGCGTGACGGGAAGCATCAATCCGGATACGGGCTATGTGATTGATATTAAGGATTTAGCGGATATCATCCTTGAAGAGGTAGAAAAGCCTTTCGACCATAAGAACCTAAACCTAGATGTTCCTGAGTTTTTTGAGATGAATCCTACAGCCGAAAATATTGCGGTCGTAATCTGGAATAAGATACGCAAGAGGCTTGGTGCCGACATGGATCTTGAGATCGTGTTGTATGAGACGCCTCGAAATTTCGTCAGCTATAAAGGCGAGTAATCTGCTTTATAACGAGAGCAGACTAGACACATTGAAAATCATATAAGCTATTAGCAAAATAGTATTACAATCAGAAGTGAGAATTTCTGTAATTTGTTTCCAAAAAATAGTATGAGTCTACAACTATATCCACTGGTATTCGAGCCTATACTCAAAGAGCGTATCTGGGGTGGAACCAAGCTGAAAACCATCTTCAACAAGCCCATAACATCCGAGATAACCGGCGAGAGCTGGGAATTGTCTACGGTGCAGGGCGATGTGAGCCGGATTTCTGAAGGTGTGTATCAAGGAAAATTACTTTCGGAGTTGCTTTCTCAATTTCCGGCAGAAATATTGGGAACTAAAATATATGAGAAGTTCGGTACAGAGTTTCCTTTGCTGTTCAAATTTATTGATGCGAAGGAAGACCTGTCGATCCAAGTGCATCCGAATGACGAATTGGCTAAAAAACGCCACAATTCTTTCGGAAAGACAGAAATGTGGTATGTGATGCAGGCTGATGAAGGAGCAAGAATTGTGGTAGGCTTTAAAGAAAAGTCAAGCCGAGAAGATTATTTAAAAAATCTAGAAAACAAGACTTTGTTATCGATATTAAAGGAGATTCCTGTAAAAAAAGGAGATGTCTTTTTCTTGGAAACGGGCACGATTCATGCCATAGGCGCAGGAATTGTTCTTGCCGAAATCCAGCAGACATCGGATATCACTTATAGGGTTTATGACTGGGACAGGGTAGATGCAGAAGGCAAATCGAGAGAACTGCATATTGACTTGGCGCTGGATGCGATTCATTATAATACGGCCGCTGCCAAAAGAGAGTATGCGCAGGAAGAGAACAAGAGCAATCCCGCGGTGAGCTGTCCTTATTTTACTACGAACTACTTGCCTTTAAGCGGGAAGGTAAACGTAAGCAATTCTGAGGATTCCTTTAGAGTATATATGTGCATGGAAGGAGAATTTCAGCTGGATTATGAGGGAAAGACATGGAATTATAAAAAAGGAGATACTATCTTGGTTCCGGCAGCTATGGAAGATTTTACATTGCAAGGAAAGGCCGTGCTTTTAGAAATTTATATTTAATTGCCTCAAATAGAAAGATTATGCTTAATTTTGCAATCGCAAATTAAAATTTAAAATAAAAATGGCAAACGTTAAGAATTTAAAGAAAGACATCAACTACGTTTTAGGAGATATTATTGAAGCAGTATACATTTGGGAAATGTCTACAACAGGAAAACCGACTGAAGCTTCTGAGGCTTTAATTGATGAAGCAATCGTTACTTTTGATTCTTTGATCGCAAAAGTAAATGCAAAAAATGTAGAAAATAAAAAAGCGCATTTCAAGCAAATCCATACAGAATTAGAACAAGCTGCTAATCAATTGGTTGCTAAAATCAACGCTTTGTAGTCGAAAAAAGATAAAAAAAAGTGCAGATTTTTTTTGGAAAATTAAAATTCAGAACTATATTTGCACCCGTATTGAGATGCCGGTGTAGCTCAGTTGGCTAGAGCAGCTGATTTGTAATCAGCAGGTCGTGGGTTCGAGTCCCTCTATCGGCTCAATAAAAAAACCATCTGTTAATTCAGATGGTTTTTTGCTTTTAAGAATTTTCCGAATTATAAAATGGATAAAAAAAACGCCTTGAAAATTCAAGGCGTTTTTTTGTTTTACTCTCCGATCTTTTTTCTGTCGGCTATATATTTCGTAAGCATCTTTCCATATTTGGATTGGGCTACTTTTGGAGTCATCGATTTGTTGATCGTATCCAGGTATTTGATGTTGGCGTCATAAATGTCAGCCAAAGCAATATAAGGAGCGACTTCATGGTCTTTGTTGTTTAGCGCAAAGTTAATGGCAAACAGGTATTTCTTTTTGATGTTCTCGTCATTTTTCTTTTCGATGTCTGAAGGGGCTTCGCGATTGAACTGCAAGGCACGCAGCTTCTGCTCGGTTAACGCGAGCTGGTTGCTTGTAAAGCGGCTCATGATCTTTTTGTAGTCTTCAAACAGTTTTTGGTTTTTAGAACCAGTTATCTTCGCGTTCGCAAAGAAAGAGGCCAATGTAGTGTTTATGGTCATATTGCCAGGTTCGGCAAAAAACATCAGGTTGTTGTCGATACTGTTGGTTTCTCCGCGGTCTAGAAAAAGATAGAGCATCTCTGGCGAGTCGATCTGCAGGTGGCTTTCAAAATTGGAATTTCCTTTGATGTTAATCGTGTCGACCGGAACTAAGGTACTGTCGCCCATCTTTTGGATATAAAGCGTTCCTTGTGTGAGTCCTTCTACATTACCTTTGATGTGGAGATTTCCTGTTGCTTTTTTCTCTTCCTTACAAGAGATGATGGCTAATGCTGCTAAAGCAAACACTATTTTTTTCATAATTGGTCTGGGTGTTTTCTTGTGGACGGCCTTTCTGGCGGTTTCCAAAATTTCTAATTCGCGGCAAAATAATAAAAAAATCCCCAATCTAGATTTTAAATTGGGGATTAGTTTTCTGGCAGAGGCTAAATTATCCTTTTAGCCAAGCCTCTCTAAGTTTTGCCTTGCTGGCATCGGTAGCCTGAAAGCCTTCAATTTCGTCATGCGGAAGCTTTATGGTTCCTTTTAGCAGCATTTCTTTGCCGCCGCGCTTTATCTTTACTGTAATCGGGTCGTTTTCTTTCCACGCGATACTGCCAATAATCATGTCGTATATATTATCGAGATTGTATTTGGTACCGTTGATTTCGCTTATGATATCGTTGGGCTTGATGCCTAGGCTTTTGTAGAAATCAAGATTCTCGGCACCTGGAAGGACATAGATTTCTTTGGTCTGCGGGTTTATCGAGAAATTCGGCTCCTGTCCTTTAAGGAATACATTGCCAGCAACTTGGGTCATTGCTTTTGTAACGCCCATTTTGGCGAAATAAACATCGTACGGAATTGGTGTCGGTCCTGCTACATAGGTATCGAGGAACTTTCTTACTTCAGGAGAAGTCAGCGATTCGATCTTGTCGAAAAGTTCGGTGTCGTCAAATGCTTTTTGAGTTCCGTACTCGTTAGAAAGCTTCTGCATCAGGTCAAGAATGCCTCTTTGTCCGTTGCTGTCTTGGCGGATCTGTATGTCAAGGCACATGGCAATCAGCGCACCTTTTTCATAGACGTTCTGGTACTGGTCTTTGTAAGGCTTTTGCAATACTGACGAGCTCATCTTGGTAAATGGCATCGTATCGTCCATAGTAGAAGCATTGGCAATCTTGGTAGCCATCCTTTGGTAAAATTCGTCTTCTGTAATCAAGCCTTGGTTGACTTGGAACAGGTTGGCAAAATATTCGGTAACGCCTTCATACATCCACAAATGTTCTGACATTTTAGGATTGTTGTAATCGAAAAACTGTATTTCTTTAGAGTGTATCGTCAGCGGAGTCACGATATGGAAGAATTCGTGCGAAACGACATCTTTCAATTGTTCTGCCAATTGTTCTTTTGGCATGGCTTCTGGCATTACCACAGTAGTGGCCGTAGGATGCTCCAGCGCTCCAAAGCCTTGGGCGTCTTTTCGTGACGTGTCAGACAGGTAGATCAGCACGCTGTATTTTTTAGTAGAATTGAATTTTCCCAAGAAATTTTTCTGGGCCGTCATCATCGTCTTCATTTCCGGCGTGATGCTTTCGGCTGTAAACACGCCATTTGGAGAATAAACAGCAATCAGGATTTCCATACCATTTACGGTAAACGTAGTGTAGTCTGGTTTGGAATACATGATTGGATTTTCAACCAGCTCAGAGTATCTGGAAACCGTGAATACGTCGTTGGTGTCTGCAGCATCCTTGTCGGTCATCGATGTGGCGCCCCATAAGGTTGCCGGATGCGCAATGCTTACTTGGTAAGGTGTTTCTACAAATTCTTTGAAATAGCCGACGAAACCGTGGGTGTTCAGCATGATATTTTTTCCTGCCTCGATGTTGGTTCCGGCTGGCGAAAAGATATCGTGTGTTCCTTCAATATCATAGGTGTCGTTTACCCAATAGGTCAATTTGGCCAGTTTTTTGGCATCGCTGATTGTCCATGAGTTGTCGTCTACTTTGGCTACAACCAAGGTATTGCCTTTGGCATCGTAAGCTTTTACGTTTTCTAGGAACTTCCCATAATCATCTTCAGAATAGGTTCCTGGGATTATTTTCGGAAGATGGTAGGTTATTTTTTCAGATTTAATCGCTGGCGGCGTGACCGTGACCATTACTTTATCGTCTTTAATATTGGTAAGGTCGATCTGTACCTGGACTTCATTTTTTGCAGTATTGGAAACTACATTTTCAGATGGCTTGCAGCTCCATAGCAATGCGGCAACGGCCAGTGAATAAACTATTTTTCTCATTATCTTTTATTTTGTCCTAGATAAGTGCCTTGAGCTTGTCTTTTGTTACAGCTTTAGGTTTTATTTAAGAAAGAATTACACTTTTTTGAGAAAGATAGTAATTTTTTCAATAAGTTCGGGCATCACCGGAAGGTCTGGATTGGTATAGCTTTGCATGTTTTCCGTCTCGTCTCCCTTGATTTCTTTAAAGATATGGTTCATGTTTTCGATTAGTACCAGTTCTGATTTAGGATTGGCTTTGTGCAACAGCTCGGCATCTTGAACCGAAACTTGAATGTCTTTGGTTCCGTTGATAATCAGAATCGGAATAGCAAGTTTTTTGATTTCTTCTTGCGGATTGTGTTTTAGCCAAGAAATCATATAAGGCTGTACGCTTTTTCTTAAAAGGCCTGCCAGCATTGGGTTTTTGGATTCAAAGGTTTCTCCTTTTTTGAGCAGCTCAAGGCTTTTGGCAGTTTCTTCTTTTAGCATAGGAGCTCTCTTTCCGATCTGTTCTACCAAAACCTCGTCAATAGGTCTTCCGGCGCCTGCCAGCGAAATAAAAGCATCGGTGTTGGCTGTGGCTGCATTCATCCCGATTAGAGAGCCTTCGCTATGGCCGGCAATGATAATCTTCCTGAACTGTTTTTTGGCCTTGAAATAGGAAACGATATCCTTTACGTCTTGAATCAGGATGTCAAAATTGGATTTGGACTCGTCAAGGTTTCCTGACTTTATTTCGGCAATCACTCTTTTGTCAAAACTGTAAACGGCGTATTCTTTTTTGGCCAATCCTTCAGCTAAAAATTTCAAAGAATTGCTTGAAGCTCCAGGCTGGTTTCCGTCCCTGTCTGTCGGACCAGAACCTGCAATCAGGATGATAAGGTCTGTTTTTTTGGATGCTTTTTCCGGTTTGTATAAAGTTCCGTTAAGCATAGTACTGACAGCGATTTCTTCTGTTGTGAATTTGCTTTCTTGAGAAAAAGCAGCAATGGCCGAGAATAGGGCAAAGCTAAGTGCAAGTATTTTTTTGATCATGATCTAATAGTTTAAAAGTGAGATGGCAATTCCAGAAATGATTTCAGCCGTAAGAATCGACAGTGCAAAATATAATTTATGTAGGCCTGTCTTGCTGTTGGCCGCAATCTTAAAGCCGTTATACAGCAGGATGACAAACCAGATGATGCAGATAATGGCAAGTAGGGAAAATAGGGTGAGCATTAAAATGCTTGAAGGTGCTATGTCTATATCAGTCGGCATTTTTTTTAGGTCTATCTTTTCAAGCAGGCTTTCTGTGATGTCGGAAATAAAGTTGTTGAAGTTTGTAAGAGTCAATAGGTAAAAAGGCACACGGGCGATGAGCACTGGATTCAAGATGTCGATAAAACGGGTCTTTTTGTTGATTAGCTTTCCGGTAAGAAACAAGGCCGATGCTAGGCAGGCAATATTGATCAGGTTGTCTAGAAAAGGCTGCAATAAGGTTACGGTTCCGGTAAAATGGAGATCGATAACGCCGTCGTATCTTCCATTGAAAAGATAGGCGAGATAGCTTCCGGCAGCTGTCAGTGCTAATCCAAAGAGAAGGAGTTTTGTTTCGGAAGTGTTTTCAAAGGGATTGAGTAGTAGTTTTTTCATGGGTTTTCAGATTTAAGTTTTTTTATCTTTTCAATAATATCGTCTAGCTTGTTCCTGACAGTGGGGTAGCTATTGCCCATCTGTACAGCCATTTCTTTAAGGCTGCCGCTGGTCAGGAAAAATTGGAGGATAAAGTTTTGTTCTTCTTCCGAAAGCTGGAGATAGAAGGGGAGCGAGTAGTGGCCCGAAACGGTAGTCTGGCAATTCTCACACTTGAGCTGAGAGACCGAAAGGGAATCGCTGCAGCTGGGGCAATGAATGGGAAGCTTTGGTGTCATAAAACTAAAATTAATTAATATAAATATTAACTTTATTAATGCAAACTTAAATAAAATTAATTTTAGTTTCAAATTATTTTGCGATAAGGCAAAAAAAAATATTCCGAAAAGGAATATTTTTAAGGGTAATATATGTTAATCAAATTTATTCTTGATGTAGTATTTGCCATCTAAATCATCGTCAAAATCATCAATTTTGGGCGGTTTTGGTTTTGGTTTGCTGGCCATTGCTTTCTTCTTCCACAGCTCGAATTTATCTGCGGTAAGTTTCTTTTTCATAATTTCGATTACCTCTTTTTCGGCTAATCCTAACTCTTTTTTAATAATCTCAAAAGGATTTCTTTCTTCTAAAGCCAATGTAACAAGCTTTTCATTTTCCTCCCAAGTCAGCTCAATGTTTTTGCCTTTCTTCATTACATGAAAATTAATTCAGATAAAATAGTTGTATACGTTTTTTAATTGTTAATCAATATTAAGAAAAAAAATAATTACTTTTTCAAGCAGGCATAAATTTTTTTATTTGGGATTGTTTTGAGGCGACCTGTGCTTTTGGAACGGGATTTTGATCAAATTAGAAAGACGGTTGTTTTCGGATGGCTGCATGTGCGTATCGACGCCATAGATGATGTCTTCTTTCGGAAGGGAGGTGAAAGTGCCGAAAAGCCTGTCCCAGATAGAAAAGATATTGCCGTAATTTGAATCGGTATAAGGTAGCATATAGTGGTGGTGTACCTTATGCATATTTGGCGAAACGATAATGTAGCTGATGTATTTGTCTAATTTTTCAGGCATCGAAACATTGGCATGATTGAATTGCGAAAAGACGACAGACAACGATTGGTATAAAAAAGCAAGCCACATCGGAGCACCTGCAACCAAGACAGCCAAAGCGGTAAATACAAAGCGGATAAAGCTTTCGCCGGGATGGTGCCTGTTGGCGGTAGTAGTATCGACCCAGGTATCTGTATGGTGGATCAGATGGAAATGCCACAGCCATCGGGTCTTGTGCTGTACTAAATGGGCAAGGTAGGCGCCGATAAGGTCTAGCAGCAGAAGGCCGATCAGCGTATAGAGCCAAAGCGGCAGTTCTGGTAGCCATTGCAAGACGCCAAAATCATTCTTTATGGCCCATTCTGAAGAAAGCAATAATATAAAAGCCAGGATGAAGTTCACGACGATCGTGGTCAGCGTGAAGAAGATATTGATTCCCGCGTGGTTCCATTTTTTATAATTGAAGCGAAACAAGGGAAATGCGTTTTCGATCATCCAAAAGATAGCAATACCTCCAACGAGAATAAGACCTCGGTGCAGTGAAGGAATAGTTGAAAAATAACTTACGATATCATTCATAGGCTGCAGTATTTAGTTTTTAAGTACCAAACATAACGGTAAACGTGGTGCCGATATTGACTTCGCTGGCTACTGAGATTTTTCCTTTCATGCTTTCTATCTGTGTTTTCGTCATGAAAAGCCCTATGCCTTTGGCTTCGGGATGGTTATGGAAAATCTGGTGCATGCCAAAAACTTTGTGGCCGTTCTTGGCTAAGTCAATTCCGAGTCCGTTATCGATGACATAAAGATAAACAATATTATTTTTTCTTTCAGAGCGGATCGTAATTTCAGGAGTCCTGTCTTCTGCCCTGTACTTGATCGCATTGCTGATCAGGTTGTGGAAGATGCTTTCTAGGTAGATTCTAGAATACGCAATTTCTTGAACTTCTTTGAAATCGGCCTTAATGATGGCGCCAGATTTCAGAATCTCGCCCTGCAGCGATTCGGTAATCTTGGAGAAAATTTCTTGAAATGCCAATAGTTCTTTTTCGACAATCTTATTCTTTTTGATATGGAGTACTTCCATCAATTGGTTTAGGGAATCGTTCAGGTTTTGCGCTACTTTCTTGAGCATGTCGAAAATCATTCGGTATTCTTCAACCGGACTATTTTCTTCGATGGTAGCAATCAGGGCAGTAATGTTAGAGGCAGGCGATCTCAGGTTGTGCGAAGTGATGTTGGCAAAATCATTCAACTGTTGGTTCTGTATCGTAAGCTCGTCCATCAGGTTTTCTTGGATAATCTTATCCAGAAGAAGCCTTTGCGTAGTCTGCCGGATTTTTATGTAGGCAAAAATCAAGATGATAAAAGTGATGCCGGTAAACAAAAAGAAATTATTGTTTCGTGCCTTTACGTTTTCTTCTGTCTGGCTTAGATTTTCAGTCAATATCAAAACCGCTTGATTTTGATAATCGCGTATGGACTTTCGGATTGAATCCATGACTTCCTTTCCACGGCCTTTTTTTACGATCTCTGCGGCCTTTTCCATGCCAGATTCTTTTCGGGTCTGGATGACCATTGCGCTGATCTTTTTCTTGGAATCGATTAGCTTTTCAAGCGTATCGAGCTTTTTGATCTGTAGTTCATCAGTTTCGTTCATGGAACGTAGCGAATCAATCCAAATTTCAAGATTTTTATGTCCGTGATTGTAAACTTCCAAATAATTCTCATCACCCGTAATGGTATAGCCGCGTGTTCCGGTTTCGATATCGATCGTGCTAGAAAGTACTTTTTCTAATACGCTGTTGATGTTGCTGGTATGGTTTACAATAATTCTGTTTTGCTTTACAGATTGAGATCGGTTGTGGATGGAGTAGGCCAACATTGCAAAGCAAACGACAACAACGAGGAACGTTATGTCAATAGTGGTTTTTAGAGATAGTCTTCTCATTTTAAACGATTTGTGGTATTTTTTTTCAATTGGGGCGGCACGGTAAAATGCCACTGCAAAATAATGGAATTATTTTGTTGTATACGTTTAAAAAAGCAGGAAGGTTTTAAATATATAAATACGCCCAATAGATCAGCAGGAATTGCAACGGGATGCGTAGTATCAAAACCCATTTTGGCAATCCGAAACTAGCCTTTTTGTCTTGCAGCATGTGGATATGGGCGGGAAGGAAGACAATAAGCAAAAAGATGATGCCGCAAGCTCCATACGTGGAATAATCAGGCAAGCATAAAAGCAGTCCGAAGCATATTTCTGCCAGTCCGCTCAAGATGTTTAGCAGTTTTGAGTTTGGGAAATAGGGAGGAATTATCCTGACATACATTTTCGGGTTTCTGAAATGATTCAGTCCGGCCAAAATATATAGAAAGGCCATCAGGTATAAATGCCAAGGTAAATCCATAAAAGCGTTTTTACGAATTTAGGCAATTTCTGGCTTCAAAAGGATTAAATTTCTTTCTTCTTGAATTTGACGTTCATGATGACGATTGCCAGAATAATAAGGATGATGCCAATCCATTGCAACAATACGACTTCTTCATTCAGCAGGAAGAAGGCCATAAGCACAGAAACTGGAAGTTCCAGCGATGACACGATGCTTCCTAACCCGATTCCGGTAAGCGGAAAACCCGCATTCAAAAGCATAGGAGGAATTATGGTGCCAAATAGGGAAAGGACGATTCCCCATTTTAAGAATATGCTGACATCGAAAGGTGTATTTTGTGTAATCAACGCAAAAGTGAGCACGATGATACCGCCTCCTAAAAGCATGTATAAGCTTCTTTGGGCCGAAGATATTCCTAAGGCTATTCGGTTGGCCGTAAACATAGTGGTCGTGAAAGAGGCCGCAGCCATTAATCCCCAGGCAATACCGCGCCAGTCTAGGGTAGCTTCGGTATTGATAAGATTAGTAGCCAACGCAGTACCCGCCAAGACGATAATTACTGCTATTATTTTTGTTGTTGAAGGCAACTTTTTTTCTAGAAACATTTCAAGCAAAACGCCCATCCAGACCGTCTGCATAAGCAATACAATTCCAATAGATACAGGAATGTAGCGAACGGCAAGATAATAGAAGATGCTGGTCAGTCCTGTGGAGGTACCGGCAATCATCAGGTGGGTGATATTTTTGCGAGTCGCTTTGATAACGACATTGTCTTTTCTTGATTTTTGGAAAGCGTTTATGATAAGAATTCCGATAATCCCGAACAAAAACTGCGACGAAGTAACCTCGGCTGTCGTATAGCCTTGGTCGTAAGCCATTTTTACAAAAGTTGCCAGCATTCCGTAGCTTGTAGCGCCTAGGCCTACAAGAAAAACTCCTTTCAATACTTTATTTCCAAACATTCTTTCAATTTTTAAAAGCGGGCAAAGATAAAGCATAGTTTTTTGCTAAAAGTTTTTTTGCGATTAAAAGATACTATTTTAACAGGATTTTAGTTAATAGATAATAATGTACTTTCAACTTAAAAGCCCCCATTTTGTATGATTCACAAAATTCTCTTGTTTGTCGCCTTGCAATTCATAAGCTGTGATAAATCTTCGGTAGCGGCTTCGGAGGAAATCGTCAAGAAGCGAGATTATGCTGCGTTTCATAAAGAGGCTAGGGAATTCTGTAAGGATAAAAAATTCAATGAAGGTTATTATTTTCTGATCGACTTGAGCATTCATTCTGGCAAGAACCGATTTTTTGTGTATGATTTCAAGACCAACCAAATCAGCAGTGAGAATCTCGTCACACACGGCAGCTGCGATGTCAAAGAAGATAATGATACTAAATGGGAAAAGGCAAAATTCAGCAATAAAGACGATAGCCATTGTTCTTCAAAGGGCAAATATAAAATCGGCAAAAGGGATTCTAGTACTTGGGGAATCAAGATTAAATATTGGCTGCATGGATTGGAAGAAACCAACAAAAATGCGGTGGATAGGGTAGTAGTGTTGCATTCTTGGAGCGCTGTTTCTGATAAAGAAATCTACCCAAGGTATGCTCCCTTAAGCTGGGGCTGCCCGGCAGTTTCGGATGATTTTATGAGGATTTTGGACAAAAAGCTGCAGCAAGCCGACAAGCCAGTTCTTCTTTGGATTATTGAATGAATCACTTATGGTTTATTAATCTTATTTTGAATTAAAACCAAGCTAAAAAGAAAAAATCACAAATCTATTTTTTATAAGTTTTATATTGAAAATGAAACAATTATAGTGGCTTCCTAGGCTACTATCGTGTTTTTTACAGTAATTTAATTTTAGACGACATATTGCTTTGTTTTGACTACAATTTTAACTTTTTTGTGATTATAATTCTTATTACAGGTTTTTGAATAAAATGTAGTTTTTTTTGATAAATAAAAGAATTAGTTTCGAGTAAATTAACTAAAAAGATGATAATTATAAGTCTTTATGGTTGATTTTTAATTTTTTCTTCAACCTAAACTTCTTTTTATGAAAAAAACTTTACTATGTCTTTCTTCCCTCTTTTTGACCCTCTTTTCTCAAGCACAAGAATTTGTTGCCTTTCAGGTGAATTCAGGGTTTAATGCAGATGTTATAGCAAACGGAATAGGCTTATCGACATCCTCAACAACTATTGCGGTAGATAATGCAAATTTTGCCTTTATTACGGCAGATTTTCAAGCAACTGCTGCAGGAACTCCTATGGCAACGGCTTTGCCGATCAATGGTTTGATAAACAGTACGGCGACTACAGGCTTGCAATTTCAGATGGCTTCCTATTCGGCTAATAATGTGTTGCGAATTCCGACACAAAATGAAAGCGGTACTCTGGTTTTTGCAAATCCGCTTAGAGGATCGCGACTATTTTTACTCCTAACCTCTGGCAGTGGCACGGCGACAATTTCTGGAACGATTAACTTTTCGGACAATACAACTCAAGCATTGAGCCCTTCAACAGTTCCAGATTGGTTTAATTCATCTGCATTGCCTGTAGCAATTTCGGGTATCGGGAGAGTAAATTTGGCCAATGACGTTGTTGAAAGTCCCTCTGGAAATCCAAGACTCTATCAGATGGAAGTAGCCATCTTGCCTGCAAACCAGTCGAAGCAGATTTCTGGAATTACGATTACTAAAACTTCAATTGAAGAGGGTGTTCTCAACTTATTTGGCGCCAGTGCCGAAATACTGCCAACATGCCCATCTCCGACAGGATTATCAGCTGTAACTACGGCATCGGGAGCGACAGTTTCGTGGACGGCTCCTCCATCTGTGCCAAGCAATGGATATGACTATTATTATTCATTGACAGCTACTGCTCCAAATAACGATACGGAACCTACAGGAAATGTGGCATCTACTCAAACAAGCGTGACGCTTAATGATTTGACCATAGGACAGGTGTATTATTTTTGGGTGAGATCCAATTGTGGTGCAACAGACAAAGGAGTATGGAGGCCTACTAGTTTTACGACAGGACAGCTCACTACAACCTATACCACTGGGGATATTCTTACGGATAAAACGACCAGTACAGCTATTACTGTTTCCTCAAATACTGCATGCCCTGGGGTAATGACTGTGAATGTTCCTGCTGGTTATCAAATTGCCTCTGTAGCGACTTCATATTCTATGCAGACAGCTGCGGATGGATTTATGTCAGAACAGCGTTCCATCTTAGTGTGTAATACGACTGGTTTGAAAGAAGCTGCCATAACAAGTGGTGCGGGAGATACTTCAGGGACCTATCAATACAACCGTTCTAATCTTACTATTGCAAACGGAGCGACTGGTGCGGTACAATTTGAGCTAAGAGCCTGGAGAACGTATGGAACGACAGGCTGTAACGGAATATACAATCGCGTAGCGAACAATACGTGGAAGGTAACAATAACCTATCAGGCGGTTGTTTTAGGGACGGATGAAAAAGACGCCATCAAGTTTAAAGCCTATCCGAATCCAGTGGGCGATGTCTTGACGGTTTCTGGGGAGGCTGTTATTTCTGAAATAATGGTTTATAATTATTTAGGAAAGAAAGTAATGCAGCAAGTCGGAGATAGTAAGTCGGTTGACGTAAATACTTCTCAGCTTTCAGCGGGCAGTTATCTGGTAAAAGCAAGAGATACTGATGGAAATCAAAACACCTTAAAAATTGTAAAAAAATAGTTAGTTGAGTTTTTTATAGAGGGCGTTCAGTTGGTTGGGCGCCTTTTTTAATGTGTTATGTAAGCAATAAAAAAACCTGCAATTTTACTTGCAGGTTTACTTTTTATAAGTAATCTAAAAACTATTTGATCAGTTCGAAGCTTCTCTTTACAAAAGCGGTCAGCTCTTCGCCTTTTAATAGGTTTTGAGATAGTTTTGCCAAATCTAGAGCTTGTTTTACTAAAGCTTCTTGGTGCGACTTGTCAGTAGAATTTAAAATGTTAGAAGCCAATTCATGATTGGTATTGACCACTAAATTGTACATTTCTGGCATATTGCCCATTCCGAACATACCGCCACCTCCGGTTTGGCTCATTTCTTTCATACGGCGCAGAAATTCTGGCTGCGTGATTACGAATGGTGCCGACTGGCTGTCTAATGCTTCCAATTGTACAGAATATTTCTTATCTGAAATAACACTTTCCAATTCGGTCTTTAATTTTTCTTTTTCTTCCTCAGAAAGCTTAGAAATCGTTTCTTCGTCTTTCTTGATCAAATTGTTGATATGATCAGAATCCACGCGTGTAAACGTCAGCTTTTCATTGTCAGCTTCCAGCTTTTGGATCAAATGCGAGATAATCGGAGAGTCTAAAAGCAGTACTTCATAGCCTTTGGCTTTGGCCTCGGCAATATAGCTGTGCTGCGCGTCTTTGTTAGAAGCATAAAGAATCACAAGATTTCCGTTTTTATCGGTCTGGGCATCTTTTGTCTTTTCTTTTAGTTCGTCAAGCGTGAAATACTTGTTATCTACCGTAGGATATAATGCAAATGCGCCAGCTTTTTCGTAGAATTTAGGCTCAGAAAGCATTCCGTACTCCAATACGATTTTGATGTCGTTCCACTTTTGCTCAAAATCTTCACGGTTTTCAGCAAATAGTGATTTTAGCTTGTCGGCTACTTTTCTAGTGATGTAATTGGAAATCTTTTTCACTGCGCCGTCGGCTTGAAGGTACGAACGCGAAACATTCAGCGGAATGTCTGGCGAGTCGATAACGCCTTTCAGCATCGTCAAGAATTCAGGAACGATTCCTTCTACATTATCCGTTACATATACTTGATTTTGGTACAGCTGGATTTTATCTTTCTGAATCTGCAAATCGCCTGTCATTTTTGGGAAATACAAAATTCCTGTCAGGTTAAAAGGATAGTCTACGTTCAGATGGATGTTGAAAAGCGGCTCTTCGAATTGCATCGGATACAATTCTCTGTAGAAATTTTTATAATCGTCTTCCGTAAGATCGGATGGCTGTTTTGTCCAAGCCGGATTCGGATTGTTGATGATGTTGTCTACTTCAATAGTTTCGGCTGCGTAGTCTTCTGGAGCATCTTCTGGTTTTGGAAGCGTTTCTGTCCTAGTACCAAATTTGATTGGAATTGGCATGAATTTATTGTATTTCTGCAACAGTCCAGAAATTTTCCCTTTTTCTAAGAATTCTAGAGAATCCTCGGCAATATGAAGGATGATTTCTGTTCCGCGAGAAGTTTTGTCAGCAGGTTCAAGCGTGAACTCAGGAGTTCCGTCGCATGTCCAATGCGCAGCAGGCTCGTCTTTAAAAGATTTGGTAATGATTTCGACTTTTTCTGCTACCATAAATGCAGAATAGAAACCAAGACCGAAATGTCCGATGATTCCTGAATCTTTGGCAGAATCTTTATATTTTTCAAGAAATTCTTCAGCACCGGAGAAAGCCACCTGGTTGATGTACTTTTCAACTTCTTCCGCTGTCATTCCCAAACCTTGGTCGATGATATGGATTTTCTTTCCTTCTTTGTCGATTTTTACTTCGATAATCGGATTTCCATATTCTACTTTCGCTTCGCCGATGTTTGCCAGATGTTTAAGCTTCAAGGTAGCATCGGTAGCGTTCGATACTAGTTCGCGCAAGAAAATCTCATGATCGCTATAAAGAAACTTTTTGATAAGCGGGAAAATGTTTTCTACCGAAACATTAATTTTTCCTGTTGTCATAAACTATTGATATTAATATTGTTAATTATTTTCGGGATTTTTATTTTCAAATAGGATACCAAATAGTATTGGAATGACAAATTGGCTGAATTGTTAATTTTAAGATAATAAAATTGAAATTTTAACATTTAAAAATCATTCCATTGTATATTTGTAGTATAATAAACTTTAAAAATACCAATCTATGAAAAAATTAATCTTATTGGGAGTATTTGCTGTGCTATTTGCATCCTGCAAAACTTCATCGATAACAAACACCAAGACGGATAGGTCTTCGCAAGTTGCGATAAAAGGAAATTGGGTTATCAGTTCTGTCAACTATCCGAGTTCAGAATACATTAAGGTAAATTCATTCCAGCTTGCAGATTCTCAATGTTTTGTAGGAAGTACTTGGAAATTTATCTCTAATAATAATAAAGGAGAAATGGCATTGACCAAAACGGGATGTCCAGCATTCAGTTCGCCAATCACATGGTTCGTTAACAAAGACGGACAATTTGTCCTTAAGATTCTTGACGCTGGCGAAAAAGCAAAAAAAGTCAGAGACGGTTATGTATTGGCAGTCGCTAACCAGACTGAAAGTTCATTCCAATTGATTGATAAGATTGATGTAGGAGGAAAATTGACCGATGTCGTATATCAATTTACAAAAGTAAACTAACCCAAAAACAATAAACGATATGAAAAGAATTGCAATATATTCATTGGCATGCCTATTTGCTGTAGGTACATTTTTTACGAGCTGTGAATCTGTAAAAAACACAAATAATACCCAAAAAGGCGCTGGAATCGGTGCTGTGGCAGGTGCCGTAATTGGTGGTGTCTTAGGGAATAATTTAGGTAAAGGCGGGAATACGGCTCTTGGAGCTGTTCTTGGAGGCGTTGTCGGTGGAACTGTCGGCGGCGTTATCGGAAACAAAATGGACAAACAGGCAAGAGAAATTGATAATGCTCTGCCAGGTGCTGAGGTAGAAAGAGTAGGTGAGGGAATCAAATTGACATTGAATGAAAATGCTGTGCGTTTTGATACGAACAAATCCACTTTGACAGCAACTGCAAAAGCTAATTTGGACAAATTGGTATCTGTGTTTAACTCATACCCTGACACGAATATCCAGATTTATGGTTATACTGACAGTACTGGACCGGCTGATTATAATTTGAAATTATCTGGAGAAAGAGCAGCTTCTGTAAAAAATTATTTGACAAGCAAAGGAATCTCTGCTTCAAGATTTAATACTACAGGTCTTGGAATTGCCGATCCGATTGCGACAAACGATACCCCTGAAGGAAGATCACAAAATCGTCGTGTGGAATTTGCCATCACGGCAAACCAAAAAATGGTACAAGATGCCCAAAATGAGGTGAAAAACTAAATTTTGAAATCATAAATTTTAAAAGGCTGTCTGAAAAGGCGGCCTTTTTTATGCCTGAATCTATTTGGTTGTGAAATGAATAGTTCAATTTTTTTGAAAGATATTTAACAGATGTTTATATGTTTCAGAAATAATTGAAACGTATCTTTACTGTACAATCTAAAAGATAAAAGAATCATGGCAACAGCAAAGAATCCAAAGTCAAAAAAACAGCTTATTGACGACGATCAATTGATCGGACTCTATATGAATGCTGTTCTAGAAAAGAATGAGGCTCCAAAAAATGTGTACCTTTTTTGCAAAGAGCACGCGATAGAAGAGGCCGATTTTTATTCTTTCTTTAATTCGCTAGATGCTGTAAAAGAAGCTATCTGGGTCAAGTTTTTTGATAACGCAGTCGGTATGCTGCAAAAGGATTCTAATTACGCAAGCTATGAAAACAGGAATAAACTGCTGTCGCTTTATTTTACGCTGTTCGAAATTCTGACGCTGAACAGGAGCTATATTTTTTATGCGCTGAAAGACAACAAAGAAGGTCTCCGCAATTTGAAACAGCTGGCATTGCTTCGAAACCATTTTAAAGATTATATCGTAGATATATTAAAGTCAGGTGAAACCGAAAAAGAAAGCAAGGTGAAAAAAATCACAAGGCCGGTTTTTTCTGAAGGTGCTTGGCTTCAGTTCTTATTTATTTTGAAGTTTTGGCTGGAAGATACATCAAAAGGATTTGAAAAGACCGACATCATGATTGAAAAAGCGGTAAAAGCAACTTTTGACATATTGGATACGACGCCGCTAGAAAGCCTGTTTGATTTGGGAAAATTTATCTGGAAAGAAAGAGCATAAGAAAATGAAAACATTAGACAAGATACCTGTAAATAAAATCGAAAGGGCCGGACAGCTGGTCAAAACCGGATTCAAAGTGGGCGGTAATTATATCGCTTATTATGGTGAAAAAATCGTAAATCCTTCCCTGACGAAAGAAAAGCTGAATGAAAATAATGCAGAAGATATTTATGACGGCTTGAAAAACTTGAAAGGAAGTGCTTTGAAAGTAGCGCAGATGCTGAGTATGGATAAAAATATCATGCCAAGAGCTTATGTGGAAAAATTTTCATTGGCACAATTTTCTGTACCGCCGCTGTCAGCTCCACTAGTAAGGAAAACGTTCAAGAAATATCTGGGCATGTTTCCTGAAGAATTGTATGATTCGTTTACGCCAGATTCAGTAAATGCCGCAAGTATTGGCCAAGTACATAAGGCTGCAAAAGACGGCAAAAAGCTGGCTGTAAAAATCCAGTATCCAGGCGTAGCAGATAGCATCAGTTCTGATTTAGCAATTGTAAAACCATTTGCTATCAAGATGTTTAATCTCCAAGGCAAGGATTCTGAACGCTATTTTAAAGAAGTAGAACATAAGTTGCTAGAAGAGACCGATTATGAATTGGAACTGCGACAAGGCGTTGCTATTGCAGAAGCTTGTAGCGAGATTGTTAATTTGAAATTTCCAAAGTACTATCCGGAACTATCTTCCAAAAAGATTATTTCGATGGATTGGATGGAAGGCGAGCATTTGTCTGAATTTGCGGCTCATAATGAAGATAGGGCTAAAGGCGATAAGATCGGGCAGGCGCTATGGGATTTTTATATGTTCCAAATGCACCAATTAAAACAAGTTCACGCCGACCCGCATCCAGGAAATTTTCTGATTGACGGAGAAGGCAATCTTATTGCAATTGATTTTGGCTGTATAAAACACGTTCCCGAAGATTTTTATGTTCCTTATTTTGAACTAGCGAAGCCTGAAATTATTGATAATCCGGTGCTTTTCTTAGAAAAATTATATGAATTGGAAATCTTGCGACATGATGATACAAAAGAAGAGATAGCCTATTTCTCTCAATTGTTCCACCAATTGCTTCATCTGTTCACGAAGCCTTTTCAAAGAGAAGCCTTTGACTTTTCTGATGAAGAATTTTTTGGCGAAATGGCACAGCTTAGCGAAGAATACAGCAAAGATTCGAAGCTACGAAAAATGAATGGTAATCGAGGCTCGAAACACTTTTTGTATATCAATAGGACCTTCTTCGGATTGTATAGCTTGCTGCACGATTTGAAGGCTAGAATCGATACTGAGAATTATAAAAAATACATGAAGAATTAGTTTTTGTTTTTAATGGTTGGTTAGGTGGTAAGAGCGATTCTCCAAATTGGGAATCGCTCTTATTTTTTTATGAAAAATGTAACTTTTTCTTCTTCGAATGTGTTTATTAGACGATTTTAATAGTAATAAGTAGGTTTAATCTTACTTAATTTTTTTATTTTCTATCCAAAAATTAAAAAAACTTATCAACAAGGAGAGGCAAATATTGTAGTTGAACGATACGGAAATGTAGTTAATCGTAATTATTGTCAAAATGCTTTTATGGGTTTGAATTTATGTTAAAAACATTTGGTTTTATTATAAATTTCGATGTTAAACCCCTAGACTATGAAAAATAATTATAATAATTCATTAATTAATAAATTTAGATTTGAAAGAAATAAAGATGTTTTTCATTCGATAAATGGTAGTTTGCCTCTTAAGAATATCTTTCAAGTTGCCTTGATTTTGATCGTTTTTTTAATTGGAGATGTAAGTTATGCACAATGTGCAGCTTATACCACTAATACAGCATGTACAACAGCTGCCCCCACGATTGTTGGAAATAACATTTCTTGTTCACCAAATCAAAATAATGCTGGAAGAAGAAATTTTGTTGTTACTGGAATGCAAGCTGGAGCGACTTACAGAGTTTCGAGTTGTGCATCTACATATGATACCCAAATGACAATTAGGGATAATGGAGGGACTGCGGTTGGATATAATGATGATGATGGGCCTGCCTGTGCTGGCAATAGAGCTTCCATTGATTTTATACCAGCAACAACAGGAAATTATAGAATTCAGCTTAATGAATTTGATTGTAATGCATCAGGAAATAGAAACGGAGGAAATATTGTAGTTACATTATTAAGCTTACCTGCGGCTCCAGTAATTTCAGGACTCAGCGCAACTAATGGTTGTGTTGGAACTTCATTAACAATAACAGGAACAAGCTTGTCCGGTACCTCTAGTGTTACAATTGGAGGAACTGCAGCGGCAATTACGAATAATACGGCAACTTCGATTACCGTTACAATAGGTACAGGAACAACAGGGAATGTAAGCGTTACCACGCCAGGGGGGACAACGACCTTCGGTACGGCATTTACAGTAAATGCTTTGCCTGCTAATCCAGGAAACCCGACGAGCAATTCTCCCCAATGTACTTCTCCTGGAGTCACATTGACAAGATCAGGGACCCCTCCGGCCGGACAGACTTGGTATTGGCAGACAACAGCAACAGGGATATCTACTGCAAACAGCGGTAATACGTATACTGTAACGACTGGCGGAACGTATTATATTCGATCCCAAAATAATACTACGGGTTGCTGGAGTACAGGATCAGGAAGTCTGGCTGTTACAGTTAATAGTTTGCCAGGAACTGCATCAGGACCATCGCCAGCTAATACCGCTACTGGTGTTTGCTTTTCAGGAACAGGAGCGACAACTGCTATAACATGGACTGCTGTGGCTGGCGCTACTTCTTATGATATTTATTTTGGTGCAGGAAGCTTACCGGCTCTTGTAACAAGCAATGTGACAACAAACAGCTATAGCACAGGCACATTAGCAGCGTCGACTACTTATTACTGGAGAATCGTGCCAAGGAATGCTTGCGGAGCTACAGCAGGATCGCCAACGACCTGGAGTTTTACTACAAGTGCTACCATATGTTATTGTGCTTCAACATCGACCAACAACAACGAATATATTTCAAGAGTAGTTTCCGGAGGATTTACCAATACGACAACACAGTCAAATTATGCGGATTATACTGGTTTGGGGTCTATTGCTTCTGTAATGCAAGGAACAGCTACCTCGACAATTAGAGTGACAACTTCAAGCGGCCATAATAACGATAATATCTATCTTTTTGCAGATTGGAATCAGGATGGCGACTTTGCCGATGCAGGAGAAGTCGTAGCGGGACCGATTGCCGCTACAGGAAGTGGCACCTATAGCCTGACAATTACTGTTCCGGCCGGCGCAACTATTGGCACGACTCGATTGAGGATAAAATTGGCAAGAAATGCCAACAATAATCCGTGCCAAGCTACTTTCAACAATGGAGAAGTAGAAGATTACCTGATTACCGTAATCCCAACCTGTACGCTTACGGTTACAGCGACTTCTGGGCAACATTGTGGTTCCGGAACAGTAACTTTGACGGCTGTTGGAGGTTCGGGTACAACACAATACAGATGGTACGAATACATAAGCAGCGGTAGTCCCGTTGCGACAACGCCTACAGGTTCCTTTGTAACGCCGTCTTTGACAACTACAAAAACCTATTACGTGACGGCCTATAATGGAATTTGCGAAAGCCCTAGATTTCCGGTAAATGCCTTTATTTATTCTTCCCCAGCGTCTTCTGTAACTCCAGCTGCTGCGAATTTATGCGACGGCGTAATCGAGTTGGTAGCAACTGGAAGTAACTCTGGAACAACAGATACGCTTTTCTACGAAGATTTTGAAGTGTCTACATCTACGCTTATGATGCTTCAAGATTATGGATCGTCAGCAAATGGATATTGGTATATTGAAGAAAGTCCAAGTGAGTATATAAGCTATGAAACAGTAAGTTCGGGAAGCAATTTTGGAGCAATTGATTCTTTTTATGATTTATTTGGTTATTCTAATAACGCCCTGACCATGAGCGGTGCTATCAGTACGTATAATTATACTTCTTTGGCTCTTAACTTCAGGCATTACTACGAATATGTGAATGATGAGGCACCGGACCGAGCTATTATTGAAGTCAATACCGATGGAGATTTAGATGGAGTCTGGACAGCAGTTCAGACCTATACAAGCGATCAAGGAGCTCCGACAAATTTTGCTACAGTAAATATTAATCTGTCAGCTTATATCAATCAGCCTAATTTAAGAGTCCGATTCAGGTACTATTCGGGTTGGAATTATGGTTGGAATATTGACGATATTCGAATCACCGGAACTTCTGTTCCTTCACCAGTAGCATGGACGCCTGTTACAGGATTATACACAGATGCAGCGCTTACGACTCCGTATACAGGAGGAAATAGTGCTACGGTCTATGCTTATCCTGATACGGCCCAAACCTATACTGCAACTGTAACAAACGGTTCTGGTTGCCAAGCAATCGACACCTCGATCATTTCTGGAAATTCTAATATATGGAATGGTACTTCGTGGAGCACAGGAACCTCGCCGATAACCGGTACAGAGAAGATAATCTTTAACGGCAATTATAGCTCTACAGGAGATCTTTCGGGCTGTCTTTTACAAGTAAATAGCGGCAATGTTGTTATTAATGCTGATAATACGATTACCATTGCAAATCAGGTAAGGATAAAACCGGCGGCTACCTTTACGCTTGAAGATACCGCAAGTCTTTTACAGACAGCAGGAACGGCTAACACAAACATCGGAATCATCAAGGCAAAACGCAATACACAGCCGATGAAAAGGCTTGACTTTACGTATTGGTCATCTCCAGTTGCGGGACAAACCTTGCACAATTTATCGCCTACCACATTAGCAGACAAATATTATAGCTGGAATCCAGTGAGCCAAGCTTGGGTAACCCACATGAATGGCAATACCACAATGCTTGATGCTAAAGGATATATCGTAAGGGCACCGCAAAGTTTTTCTACTACGGTAGCTATACCTTATATTGCGACATTCGAGGGGATTCCTAATAATGCAGACATTTCAATTCCGGTTTACGGAAATACGAGCATACTGCCAGCCGATTACAAATGGAACTTGATAGGAAATCCGTATCCATCTGCTTTAGATATAGATGAATTTTTATCGTATCCGAATAATATCGCGGCTGTCGACGGAACGATTTATTTATGGACGCATAATTCGGCACCAAGCAACGCAATTCCTGGCGACCAGACTTACAATTATACGGCTAATGATTATGCAACGTATAATCTTTCGGGCGGTGTTGCGACTTCGCCTGCGACTCCAGATCCGTTGCACCCTGAAATCAGCAATAATTTCAATACTACAACGCCGACAAAATACCTGGCTTCTGGCCAAGCCTTTTTTGTAAGAGGTCTTGGAAATGTTCCAGTAAGATTTATAAACGACATGCGCGTTCAAGACGAAAATAATCAGTTCTTTAGAAACCCGAATCCTCGTGGCAATACCACTCATTCAGGAATCGAAAAGAACAGGTTTTGGCTAAACATACGAAATAACCAAGGCGCTTTTAATCAAACATTGATCGGATATATCGAAGGTGCTACGAATGGTTTGGATAGAGGTTTTGATGGCAATTTGTTTGGAGGCAATTATGTTTCTATTTATTCGCTGAACAATGCCCAAAAGCTAACCATACAAGGACGTGCACTGCCATTTGATGAAGCTGATAGTGTAGATCTGGGCATCAAGGCCACTATTGCAGGAACCTTCACAATCAGCCTTGACATGTTGGACGGATTATTTGTAACTCAAAATATCTATCTAAAAGACAATCTTCTGAATATTATCCATGATTTAAAATCGGGTCCTTACAGTTTCACATCTAACATAGGAACTTTTGATAGCAGGTTCAAGATTGTGTATCAGAATGATGCTTTGGGAGTTCCAGAATTTAATGCAGAAAGCATTATTATCTATAAAAAAGACAAAAGTGTTGTTGTAAATGCTGGATTAGCCATAATTGAGGAAGTCAAAGTTTTTGATATTCAGGGAAGGCTATTATTTGATGGTCAGAAGATCAATGCTACGGAAACCATCATCAAAAGCTTGCCTCCGACAGAACAGGTACTTATTGTTCAGGTAGTCACTGCTGAAGGAGCAAAAGTGGCCAAGAAAATAATTTATTAGACCTCAAACTAATTAAAAAGAAAAGCCTTTGGAATCCCCAAAGGCTTTCTTTTATAGCTTTCTGATTGTATTAGAACTTATATCCAATACCGATTTGAAAAACAGAGTTTTTTACGTCAGCATCTTCCACAATATCGGTTACGCCATAAATGTATCTTCCGGTTGCGAAAAGTCCCATGTCGGTTTGGAAAGTAAGACCGCCGGCAATTCCGAAATCAAAGTCTTTGGCTTCATTTAAATCTAAATCGCCACCGTCGTCATTTGCATCGGAATCGATTTCTTCGTTTACTTTAAAGCTGAACTGTGGTCCGACTTCAAAACTTAAACCTCTAGTAGCGTAAATTTTCGCTAATACAGGCACATTGATATAGTCAAGTTGGTATTCTACTTTTCCATCGCCGCCTATAAGCCCTCCGTCAATATCAGACTTGAAACCTTGCCCAGAATATAATGCTTCCACTTGAAGCGAAAGAATATCTGCCAATGGTAATTCTCCAACAAGACCTACGTGGAAACTTGTTCTAGAGTCTGGACTGTCAAAATCATCTCCAGTAACGGTGGCAAAATTTACACCACCTTTTACGCCCAAGCTAGGTTGTCTGCTCGTCGTGTTGTCTGCTTCTTGCGCGTTTGCTGTCATAGCCGTCAATAAAATTGAGCCTGCTGTGATTAATTTTAATAGCTTCATAATCTTCTTTTTTTAATTAAGGTTTGTAAGTCAAATTTAGATTTAAGAATGGTCTTAAAATTCTAAATATTTCATAATTCACAAAAAATTAACTATTTTAAGTATAAAAGTTTATTATTTATGATTATTATGTAATGTTTTTTTGTTTAGATATAAACTTTTGATTGTTTTTTGAATCTCATACTATCTAAACTTGGCGGAGAAATGGCAAATGTTAAAATTTATATCCCAATCCGAATTGTATGACGGAGTTTTTAGCATCAGAATCTTTAATAACTTCATTAAAACTGTGATTGTACCTTCCATTAATGAACAAACCTCCGTCAAATTGGAAGGTTATGCCCGCTGCCAATCCCATATCGAAATCATTTACTTCATCCAAATCATTTCCTTCGTCGTCGTCGCCAGCATCCAAATCAATTTTCTCATTAATCTTGAATCCGAACTGAGGACCAGCTTCAACACTAAATCCTTTTACGATGTACAGTTTTGCCAATACCGGAACATTGATATAATCCAATTGGTATTCTGCAGTATAATCGCTTCCTAAAAAAGAATAATTCCTTTCAAAACCTTGTCTTGAATAAATAACTTCCGGCTGAATCGAAAAGGAATCATCTATCAGCGGAATTTCAGCCGTAGCACCTACATAAAAACTCGTTCTAGCATCAGGACCTTCATCAAAGTCACCTTTTGTAATCGTGGCGTAATTCAGACCGCCTTTTACTCCAAATCCAGCTTTATTAAATGAGCCATCAGATTGGGCCTGTACTTTGTGAGTCGAAAAAGATAGCATTCCGGCAATCAAAAGCACATTTGTCGAAATAATTTTTAATAGCTTCATAATTAGATTATTTTTGTTAGTAGACAAATAAGTACATTTATTATGCCAGCATAGTAATTCGGCAACATTCGGCAAATGGCAAACTGGGAGACATACATTAAAAATTTCCAATCTTTTTTGAAGATTGAGCGCGGCTTGTCAAAAAATACGATTGACAATTATACGTTTGATATAGAAAAGATTGTGTTATATCTTTCTGTAAATCAGATAAATGTAAGTCCTGTTACTATTTCTGAAGAAGTGATACAGCAATTTATTTACGATATTTCGAAAACGGTAAATCCTCGTTCTCAAGCAAGAATCATTTCAGGATTGAGAAGTTTTTTCAGCTACATGATTTTTGAAGATTATAGAAATGATAATCCAATGGAACTTGTAGAAATCCCCAAAATAGGCAGAAAACTCCCCGATACATTGTCAACAGATGAGATTGACAAAATCATTGGCGCGATAGACTTGTCTTCCAACGAAGGTGAAAGAAACCGGGCCATGCTGGAAACGCTTTATGGCTGCGGATTGCGGGTTTCGGAATTAGTGTCTCTCAAAATCTCGGACCTGTTTTTTGAAGAAGGTTTTATAAAAGTAAAAGGGAAAGGCGACAAGCAGCGTTTTGTTCCAATCGGAAATCTTACGCAGAAGTATATCGATATGTATAAGACTTTGATACGATCGCGTCTTTCCATTCAAAAAGGTCATGAAGACACGCTATTTCTCAACCGACGAGGAAAACAGTTAACAAGGGCTATGATTTTTACGATAATCAAAGACTTGGCGGTAAAAATCAATCTTAAAAAAACAATCAGCCCGCATACATTTCGGCATTCTTTTGCTACCCATCTTTTAGAAAATGGAGCAGATCTTCGGTCAATCCAATTGATGCTTGGACATGAATCGATTACAACTACAGAAATTTATGTACACCTCGACAGAAGGCATCTTACCCAAGTTATGAATGCATTTCATCCAAGAAAATAACCGTTAAACGATTTTGTGTTTTTCCTATATGGATTTGACATTTTGGTATATACTTTTGTGCCACCTAACCAATATGTTAACCTTTAATGCCATTCGAGAATTACGTAAATTCAGATGAATCTTACACTTCGAATCAATTTTATGAAAAGCTTCTGAAAGAAATTCCAGATCTGATTTTTCAGTTTAAAATTGAAAAGGATAATACTTACAGTATGCCATTTGTAAGCCACTCCGCTATGGAGATTTACGGGTTCGAAAAAGATTATCTTGAGCATGATGCCGGAGTCGTGATAACAGATCGCATTCTTAAGGAAGACGTAAAAGGATTTTTAAAATCAGTCCTAAAATCAAGGGATACCTTAACAAGATGGAACCATGAATATAGGGTTCTGCTTCCGAAAAAAGGAATCCGCTGGCTGAAAGGCTCGGCAAAACCAGAAGCTTTAGAAGATGGGAGTGTCGTATTTTATGGACGTATTGCCGATGTTACGGCAAACAAAGAACAAGAATTACGACTGATCTTATCCGAAAAACGCTTTGAATTTGCGCTAGAAGCTTCTATGGGTGGTGTTTGGGATTGGAATCTTCAAAACAATACGGTTTTCTATTCTGAACAGTCGATGAAAATCCTTGATCTTGATGAAGAAGAAGGAATCAATTCGTTTGAAAACTGTACCTCAAAAGTGCATCCTGACGACAGGAAGGAATATCTTTCGGATATCGACATGCATTTAAAAGGAGTGACCGCAGTTTATGAAAATCTGCATAGGGTACAAGGACGAAAAGGAACATATAAGTGGATACTCGACCGCGGTAAGGTAATTGAACGCGACAAAGCCGGGAAGCCGTTAAGGATTATAGGAACGCATACCGATATTTCTTCTCAAAAAGAAAGAGAAGATGAGTTGAAAAAAACGCTTGATATCGTAAGCGAACAGAATAGCAGGTTGTTGAACTTCGCTCATATCGTTTCGCACAATTTGCGTTCGCATGCTGGGAATTTTACGATGCTTCTTGATCTAGTTGACGATATTCAGGATACTCAAGAACGTGAAGAAACGCTGTTGCATTTGAGAACAATTTCGAATGAATTGACGCAGACAATAGAACATCTGAACGAATTGGTCAGCATACACACAGAAATAAAGATTGCTCGAGAAAACCTGAATTTGAATGAGTTTTTTCAGAGAACGCTGAATGTTCTGAGCGAAAAGATAAATAAGCATAATGTAAAAATCATAAGCCTGATTCCGGATGATGTTTATATAAATTATAACCCGGCTTATTTGGAAAGTATTCTTTTGAATTTTACGACAAATGCGATTAAGTATTCCCATCCTGACAGGCAGTTGGAAATCACCTACCAGCTGACGTATGAAAAAGGGAAAAAAGTACTGACGATTTCAGATAATGGACTCGGGATAGATTTGGATAAATATAGGAATTCGCTTTTTGGGATGTATAAGACGTTTCATCAGCATCCGGATTCTAGAGGAATTGGCCTTTTTATAACAAAAAATCAGGTTGAAGCCATGGGCGGAAAAATTGAAGTTACAAGCAAAGTGGGGGAAGGAACTGCATTTAAAATATATTTTAATGAAAAAGTTTAATGATGTTTTCGTGGTTGATGATGATAAAATCTACCATTTTATATTAAAAAATTTATTGAAAAAGAATAATATAGAGGTCAATTCACGATTTTTTGAAAATGGGCAAGAAGCAATTGAAGGCCTAAAAGAAAATTCCAAAAACGGAACGACGTTGCCAGACCTGATTCTTTTGGATATCAATATGCCAGTAATGGACGGATGGCAGTTTCTGGAAGAATTCCAAAAGATCAAAGGGTCGCTGAATAAGGAAACCGTAATTTATATGGTAAGCTCTTCTAACAGTCCTTTCGATTTGAATAAGGCCAAAGATTTTCCTAACGAAGTAAAAGATTATTTCTTGAAGCCTGTCTGTCTTGAAGATATCTGCAGGATATTTCTAAACTAAAAAAAGCTCCTCATTTATTTGAGGAGCTTTTTTTTTAGATGTATTCTGTAAATTATTTCGCAATATTTACAGCTCTTGTTTCCCTGATAACCGTGATTTTTACTTGCCCAGGGTAGGTCATTTCAGTCTGTATTTTCTGTGAGATTTCGAAAGAAAGGTTTGCTGCGTTATCATCAGAAACTTTTTCGCTTTCTACGATAACACGCAATTCTCTACCTGCTTGGATGGCATAGGCGCTTTTCACTCCTTGGAAACCATAAGCAATATCTTCAAGATCTTTTAATCGTTGGATGTATGAGTCTAAAACCTGTCTTCTGGCTCCAGGTCTCGCTCCAGAAATAGCATCACAAACTTGGATGATCGGAGAAAGCAATGATTTCATTTCAATCTCATCGTGATGCGCTCCAATTGCATTGCATACTTCTTCTTTCTCTCCATATTTTTCAGCCCATTGCATACCTAGCAATGCGTGTGGAAGATCACTTTCCGTATCAGGCACTTTTCCTATATCGTGTAATAATCCGGCTCTTTTTGCCAGTTTGACATTCAGCCCTAATTCAGCTGCCATGATTCCACAAAGTTTAGAAACTTCACGCGAGTGTTGTAATAAGTTTTGTCCGTAAGAAGAACGGTATTTCATTCGTCCTACCACTTTAATCAATTCTGGGTGTAATCCGTGGATTCCTAAATCGATAACCGTACGCTTACCAACTTCGATAATCTCGTCATCAATTTGTTTAGCGGTTTTGGCTACTACTTCTTCGATTCTAGCAGGGTGAATACGTCCGTCAGTTACCAATTTATGTAATGCCAAACGAGCAATCTCTCTGCGGACAGGGTCAAAGCAAGAAAGGATAATGGCTTCTGGAGTATCATCAACGATGATTTCAACACCTGTTGCTGCTTCCAAAGCTCGAATATTTCTACCTTCACGGCCGATGATTCGTCCTTTTACATCATCCGATTCGATGTTGAATACAGAAACGCAGTTTTCGACAGCTTCTTCTGTCCCGACTCTTTGGATTGTATTGATAATGATTTTCTTCGCTTCTTGTTGTGCCGTAAGCTTCGCTTCTTCAAGCGTTTCTTGGATGTGCGACATAGCGCTGCTTTTTGCTTCAGCTTTCAAGCTTTCAACCAATTGGTTTTTCGCTTCTTCGGCAGACAATCCAGAGATAACTTCAAGCTGTTCTACTTGGCTTTTGTGTAATCTGTCTACTTCAGCTTGCTTTTTTTCTAGCGATTCGATTCTGTTAGAATAATCGTTGATTTTTGCTTCAAGATCATCGGTCGCCTTTTTAGTTTTTGCTAGTTCATTTGATACTTGAGATTCTTTATCTCTTGTTCTTTTTTCTGCTTCTGCTATTTTTTTGTCTCTAGCCAAGATTACTTGTTCGTGCTCTGACTTAAGTTCGATGAATTTCTCCTTTGCTTGCAGGATTTTGTGCTGCTTGTTGGTTTCGGCTTCTGCTTTGGCATCTTTTAAAATCGATGCGGCCTCTTTTTTGGCGTTTTTTATCAGGTTGGAAACGTTGCTCCTTTCCATCACTTTTGCAATAGCAAAACCTGCCGCGATGCCTACGATTCCTGAAATAATTATAATTAATGTACTGTCCATGTTTGTTGAAATTTATATATAAAAAAAGCCTACATTAGATTGCTTGTATAAACTCGTTAAGACAAGTTTTGAGCTAACTCGCTGTTCAAGGATCTGCTCAAGGCAGCTTGCTTTAGTAACGATGATTTGCTCATTTTAATTTGTTAGTGTTGAGTTTACCAAATATGAACTAATGTAGGCAGTATTTTAGTCTATGTTAAAGAACGTTTTTTATTTATCTAGATAGCTTGCTAATAAATCATTAATCTTTTTCAGTCTTTCGTTGGCCTCAACATTATCTGTCGAAGAATCGATTTGTTTCTGCTCTAATTGCGATGCAAATTGCAAGGCGCACATTGCCAAAACATCCTGTTTGTCACGAACCGCATAATTCTCTTCGAATTGCTTAATCATTAAATCAATCTTTTTGGAAGCGCTTCGCAACCCTTCTTCTTGTGACATGTCTACTGTTAAGGGATAGACTCTGTCTGCGATTGATATTTTAATTTTAAGCTTTTCGTCCATAATTACTAATCTGAAAGCTGTGCTATACAGTAATCAATTTCACGGATTAATGAATTTATCTTAAGCTTTGTATCTCTTTTATTTTCTTCACTGCCTAATAATGAATTGGCTATTCTGAGTGTGTCATGCTGTGATTTCAACGTTTCGATCTCTTTCGACTGTTTCTGCATCACTATTGCGGCCTGATTCAATTCTTGCTGCAGTTCGCGTGATGTTTTTTCCAAACCCTCAATTTTTGCGATGAGTTTTTCAAGCCTGCTTTCAAGAGTATCAATGATTTGCGCAATTTCACTCATTGGAGTCAATATTCATTACATAATTTACAAAGTTACTATTCCTATTTAAATATTGCAATATTTTTCCTTAAATTATCTTTTTAATCGAACCTTTTGTTGTAATAATTTGTAAAATAAGGAGTTATAATTTCGGAAAATTCTATATTTTCTTCACTCTTTTTTTTATATTAGCAAAAACCTTTACTATGCGATTTAGCCTAATTTTTTTATTATTTACCCTCACGGTTTTTGGACAAAACGACTATCCAAAAGATTATTTTCGTTCTCCCTTGGATATACCACTTTATTTATCTGGAACATTTGGAGAATTGAGAGGAAATCATTTCCACACCGGACTTGATTTCAAGACGCAGCAAAAAGAAGGATTGAATGTCTATGCGGCGGCTGACGGTTACGTATCCCGAATAAAAATTTCTACATGGGGCTACGGAAAAGCTATTTATATTACGCATCCCAACGGTTATACTACTGTTTATGGGCATCTTCAAAAAGCTTCCCCTGCAATCGAGGCATATATTAAAAAAGCCCAATACGCTCAAAAAGCATTTGAAGTCGAAATGTTTCCTACAGAAAATGAACTTGTGGTTAAAAAGGGAGATATTATCGCATTATCCGGAAATTCTGGCGGATCGGGAGGACCGCATTTGCATTTTGAATTTCGTGATTCAAAAACAGAAAAGATAATTAATCCGATGTTTTTCGGATTTGACATACAGATAAAAGATACTAGGCCTCCTGTAATTAACAATCTTGTAGTGTATCCTATCGGCGACAGTTCTAGCGTAAACCAGATGCAGCGGCCGATGGAAGTCAATCTTTCGCTACAGAAAGACGGCAGCTACATCGCTGAAAAAATTGTTGCCAACGGAAAAATTGGATTTGGTGTCAATACTTACGATCTTTTTGACAACAGCTATAACAAAAATGGCGTGTTTAAAGTGCAAGGATTGTGTAACGGAAAACCTTTTTTCGGTTACCAATTTGATTCTTTTGCTTTTGATGAAGGACGTTACATTAATGCGCTGATTGACTATTCTAGATTCAAGAGGACCGGTCAAAGGGTGCAAAAGCTCTTTATGATCGAGCCGTATCTTTTGAGCATCATAACATCTAACAATACTTATGGGATGGTTGAAGTGCTTCCTAATCTTTATCAGAATTTTCAAGTTGAAGTTTCTGATTTTAATAAAAACAAGAGCATTATCAACATTCCGATTCAATATTCTCCCTTGCCGATAACGGTTCCGAAGGAAGAAAAGCGCTCCGGCTTTTTTCTAAAAGCACGAAAAGACAATAGTTATGCAAAAGACAATGTTACTGTTTTTGTTCCGGCCGGGACTTTTTATGAAGATTTCTACCTTGATTTTGATGTAAAAGATACGGTGCTTTATCTCCATAATGAAACTGTTCCTGTGCATAATAATATCACCATAACTTTTGAAGATGCAGTTTCTTCCGAGGCTGACAAAGCAAAAATGTTTATTGCTTCCAAGGAAGGAAAACGTCTTGGCTATAATAAAACCTATCGAAAAGGAAATATTTTTACGACGTATACTAAAGATTTAGGTGAATTCGTTTTAGCAAGGGATACGATTGCACCGAAAATCAGTAATCCGAATTTTGTAGAAGGCAAATGGATCAGCAAACAGCAATTCCTAGAAATTTATATATCTGATAATATGTCTGGAATAGCAGAATATAACGGATATCTGAACGGAAAATGGATTTTGTTAGAATACGATTACAAAACTAAAAAGCTTTCGTATAATTTTGAGGACAATATCGCTGATGAAGGGCGAAATGATTTAAAAATAGTTGTTTCTGATAATATGGGAAATTCTACTACCTTTGAGTCGCATTTTTTTAGAAGTCAACAACAATAAAAGAGTATAATTTGAAAACAAAGAATAATTTATTTGCAGTCCTTTTTTTCTTTATAGGCTTGGCCGCATTCGCACAGACCGCTAGAATTAAAGGTGTTATTTTAGATGAAAACAACCAGCCAGTCGAAGATGTAGATGTCAGCTATAAAAATACCTCGACGACTTCTAACGAAAATGGATTTTACATACTGACCGTTCCGGCCAACCAAAAAATAACAATTGTTTTTTCGCATTTAGCAAATAAAAGTTCCTCTTTGGATATTGAGTTGAAGCCTAATGAAGATTTTGAATTCAATCCTGTCTTAAGCAAAAAGGTTGAGATGATCGGTACTGTCGAGATTTATGACAACCGAAAAAGAGTGGAAGGAATTACCAATATTGCTCCTAGAGATATAAAATTGATTCCTGGTGCCAACGCAGGTGTTGAGAATCTTTTGAAAACCTTGCCGGGTGTAAATTCTAATAGCGAATTAAGTACGCAATATGCTGTCCGAGGTGGGAATTATGATGAAAATTTAGTGTATGTAAACGAAATTGAAGTCTACCGTCCTTTTTTGATTCGTTCGGGCCAGCAAGAAGGATTGAGCTTTACCAATACCGACATGATTCAGAACGTAGATTTTTCTGCTGGAGGATTTCAGGCCAAGTATGGCGATAAATTGTCGTCTGTATTGGATATTACCTACAGAAGACCTAAAAGCTTTGGTGCTTCTCTAGAAGCTAGTTTTCTAGGAGGAAGCCTGATGGTCGAAACTGCTTCAAAAAACCAAAAATGGGCCGCGATCACAGGCGTGCGTTACCGAGATAACAGTCTTTTCGTAAACAGTCAAGAAACAGAGACCAATTTCAGGCCTACGTTTGCCGATGTACAGACCTACGTGACCTATAATCCGAATAACAAATGGGAGTGGAGCTTTCTTGGAAACATTTCCCAAAACAAATACAACTACGAGCCTTTGACAAGACAGACCAATTTCGGGACAATTGATGATCCGAAAGCATTGTTAGTGTTTTATCAAGGACAAGAAAAAGACCAATACGATACCTATTTCGGGGCATTAAAAACAACTTTTAAGGCAAGCGAAGATTTCACCTTGAAGTTTATTGCTTCCGCTTATCATACCCAAGAACAAGAATATTTCGACATCAAAGCCGATTATAGCTTTGGTGAATTAGACACCAATATTGGCTCTGGAAATTTAGGAGACATCGTCTACACACAAGAAATCGGTTCCCAGCTAAACCATGCCAGAAATGATCTGGATGCGTTGATCGTAAATGCCGAAGTAAAAGGTTTCCATAACATCAACGAAAATAAGATAGAGTGGGGCTTCAAATATACCCGTGAGGATATTCGCGATAGGATTGTGGAATGGGAAGTCATCGACTCTGCAGGATTTTCATTAAATCCGCCGATTATTGATTTGCCAATTCGTGACCAGCCGTACAATCCGTATACAGGACCGTTGGTGCCGTACCAAAATGTAAGAGCCTTAAATTATACAAAAATCGACAGGCTTTCTGGATATATTCAATGGAGCAAGAAAAGCATGCTTGGAAGCCATGATGTTTGGTATAACTTCGGTGTAAGAGCCCATAATTGGCAAGTTTCTGGAGATGATATAGACGGAAAAAATCAGACGACTTTCAGCCCAAGAGCCCAATTTGCCATAAAACCTGATTGGGAAAGCGATATGGTCTTCCGCCTGTCGGGAGGTTTGTACCACCAGCCGCCATTCTATAGAGAACTCCGTGGTGCTGACGGTTTGGTAAATCCAGATGTGAAAGCACAGCAATCGATACATGTCGTCTTGAGCAATGATTACAGTTTCAAGATGTGGGAAAGACCGTTTAAGCTGGTCACGGAAGCTTATTATAAATCAATGTCAGATGTCAATACTTATACGCTTGATAACGTACGAATCCGATACAGCGCCAATAACGATGCCAAGGCCTATGCAACAGGTTTTGATGCGCGCTTGAACGGAGAATTTGTTCCTGGAACCGAATCTTGGTTTAGTTTCGGATACATGAAAACAGAAGAAAATATAAACGACCGCGGTTACATAGCAAGACCAACAGACCAAAGATTGAAGTTCGGCATCTTGTTCCAAGATTATGTGAAAAACATTCCTAACCTGAAATTATATCTGAACCTTGTGTACAATACTGGCCTGCCAGGCGGCTCTCCGTCGTATGCTGATCCGTATGTGTACCAAAGCCGTTTGCGTGATTATCGCAGGGCAGATGTAGGCTTTTCTTATGTCTTTACAGAGAAAAACGAAACAAGACCTGACGGGCATTGGCTGAAGAAATTCAAAGATTTGTCTTTAGGATTGGAGATATTCAACTTGTTCAATAACCAAAATGCAATAACAAATACTTGGGTTAGAGATGTTTATACGAAGGTGCAGTACGGAATTCCGAATTATATGACCACAAGGGTTTTCAATATTAAGCTGACGGCAAGATTATAAATTGAAATTCTGAAGTTTTATCTTTATATTTGAATGACTATTTAAGCTTAAGAAATGAGAAAATTTCCAATATATATACTAGCAGTAGCAATAGCTTGTTTGGCTAGCTGCGAAGAAAAGAAGGAAACTCCGAAGGTGATTTATGATACGAAGCCTGAAAAAGTTACTGCAAAAGCGGATTCTTCACAGATAAAAATTGCTGATCTTCCGATTCATATGGAAGGCACCAAATATCTGATTCATGCCATTGGCGATGTTCGTATCTATGATGGAAACACAAAGACTTACGGGACAAGCAAGACCAATTCTGTAAGCTACGCGATTTCAAATTACAACCGTTTTGAACTGACGGGGTATTTTGAAAACCTGAAATTTCAGCATATTGATTCTACAGCCTTGAAACCGTTGACGGATAAGAAAATACAAATGCAGACGGTGACTTTCCTAAATACGATTTCAGATAAGACCAAAAAGCAGATTTTGGTTTACTCTTTGGTAGATATGGATACCAATAAAGATGGAAAGTTAGATGCAAACGATATCAAATGCCTTTACATCAGCGAATTTAACGGAAAGCATTTCCATAAACTTTCAGAAGATTACCAAGAATTGATTGATTGGAATATTGTTGAAGCCCAAAATAGGCTGTATTACAGGACTATCGAAGACATTAACAAAAATGGAGCTTTTGATAAAGACGATTTAGTGCATTATTATTATGTAGAATTGCTTTCTCCTGATTGGAAAACTGAAAAATATGATCCGATTGGAAATAACGGAGCCTAAATAAAAATCCCCCAAGCACTTAACTTGGGGATTTTTTTTATTCTTAAATCAAGATATCGCTTTCTAAATCTGATTTCTCGATTGTAAAGTCGAAGCCAAGTTGTCCTACGAGCTGAATTACGAGGTTTTTATACCAGTTCTCCGATTTTGGGTGTATGTATATCTTTTCAATTAGTTTGTTGATATCCACGTCTATTTTGACGCCTTCGTTGATGGTCAGGTTATGAGAAGAAAGATTTGAGATGATTCGAACTTCTCTCTCGTACTGGAAACTTTTGCGTTTGAAAAGAAAAGGGAAGAAATCATCATCGAAAGGAATGTATTCTTTTTTATAATCGATATAATTTACTTCACCAATGTGCTGTTCGTAGTGCTTCTCCAAATGCAACGATTCCTGTATTCTCTTGATTGTAGATTGTATGGCTAGTCCTTCGCTGTTTTGGGTAAAAATCTGCCACATGGCAAAAGACTCATATTCATTAATATGCCAGCTGCTGATGACTACATTTTTTCTCTGCGTTTTGTATACGTCTAGAAATTCAGGATTGTTTTCAGAAATTTTCCGGATTTCCTCAAACGTAGGCTCACTGAAAGTACCTTCATACTGATCCTCAAATTTATCAGAACGTGACATAAAAAGTTTTTTGGACAACAACAGGTCCAGGAACTTAGATAAATCCAAATATTTCCAAACGACTGTGTCGCTATTTTCCGGAAGGCTTATGTTTGGATTATTCTGATACATAATTTAGGGTTTGTTATTCAAAGGACTGCATCATTACCAATTTTTTGTACACTCCGTTTTTGGCTAGCAGTTCGTCGTGGGTTCCTTGTTCTACAATTTCACCTTTCTGCATGACGACAATCTTGTCCGCTTTTTGGATGGTGGATAACCTGTGTGCGATTACGATTGAAGTCCTGTTCTGCATCATGTTTTCCAATGCAACTTGAACCAATCTTTCGCTTTCGGTATCTAGAGCCGATGTGGCTTCATCCAAAATCATGATCGGAGGGTTTTTCAAGACCGCTCTAGCAATGCTCAATCGCTGCTTTTGTCCGCCTGATAATTTGTTTCCGCTGTCGCCCACATTTGTATTGATTCCTAGAGGCAAATCTTTTACAAATTCATAAGCATTGGCGATTTTCAACGCGTCAATTATTTCTTCGTCAGTTGCGTCTTGTTTGCCTAATTTGATATTGTTTTTTATAGAATCGTTGAATAAAATGGAATCTTGTGTAACCAGTCCCATCAGGTCTCGCAAAGATTTCATAGTGATGTCTTTTATATTTACACCGTCGATTTTTAAAATTCCTTCCTGAACATCATAGAAACGGGTAAGCAAATTGGCAATAGTACTTTTTCCGCTTCCCGATTGTCCGACTAAAGCGACGGTCTGTCCTTTTTTGACATCTAACGAGAAGTTCTTGAGGACATTTTCTTTTTCGTACCTAAAATTGATGTTATCGATATGAATGTTGTCCTCGAAAGTATTTTTCTCAATAGCATCGAGTTTATCTGTGATTGCATTTTTTTCTTCCATTAATGTAAAAACACGTTCAGCTGCAGCGAGCCCTGTTTTTACTTGATAAGAGGCTTTTGAAATTGCTTTTGCTGGAGTTAAAATGGTATATGCCAGAGCAATATAAGCAATGAATGTTGTTGGCGATAAAGATTTGTCTACAATAACTAATTGTGCGCCATACCATAATAGAACGGCAATGGTTAGAATCCCTAAAAATTCGCTTAAAGGTGAAGCTAGATTATTTTTGTTTCCAATGCTATTTGATAAACGTAATAATCGTTTTAAAGACAAATTAAATTTTGATATAAAAACATTTTCAGAATTAAAGCCTTTAACTACTTTTAAGCCACTTAATGTTTCGTCTAAGATTGATATTTGTAATCCGTTTTCTTCTTGAGCTCTTGTTGATTTAGTTTTTAAATTTTTTCCGACTCTAGAAATGATAAACCCAGAAATTGGAATAAATAAAAATACAAACAATGTAAGTTTAGCACTTATAAAAAACATGGCCGCAATTGAGAATACAATCGTTAACGGCTCTCTAACTACAAGCTCCAAAACTTGAAAAAAGGCGTTTTTAACCTCGTTAACATCGCCCAGCATTCTCGACATGACATCTCCTTTTCTTTTTTCTGAATAATAAGAAATAGGAAGATTGATAATTACAAGGTATAATTTTTCCCGTAAATCATTTAAAACGCCATTTCTAAGCCGAGTTATGTGATAGGATGCTAAATAGTTTGTGAAATTTTTCAAAAATGCAGTTACGATGATAATAGAAATTACAAAAATCATGGCATATTCAAAGCCGCTATTTTCTGTAAATTGGGTAACTTTATAATTTAGATAATCTTCGGAAAATGATTTTAAATTTTCAATTCCTGTATATTCAGGTTTTGTGAAAACTTTTTCGTTAAGCCCAAACAATACATTTAATGTTGGAATCATTGAAACCATTAAAATTGTTGAGAAAAAAGCATAAAAAACGTTGTAGACAATATTTAAAACAATGTCTTTTTTATATCGAAAAGCAAAAGGGATTAACTTTCTTAAATTTGCATCCATTAATTTATTGGTGAATTATTGCAGATGCATTTCTGCAATGATATTTTTTATTTTTTGATCTAGATTTTTTTCCACTTTCTTGGCATCTTCGACCGATTCTAGTGGTTCGTTTACACTGAAATAGAATTTTATTTTAGGTTCTGTACCGCTTGGTCGAGCGCATATTTTTGTGCCGTCTTCCAGATAATAAATCAAGACGTTGGATTTTGGAATTTCCAATGTTTCTGTCTCTCCAGAAAATAAGTTCTTTGCAGTTGAATTCTCGTAGTCTTCAACCATCAGCACTCTTTGCCCGTTGATTTCTTTCAAAGGATTTCGACGCAGCTGTAGCATCATAGTTTGGATTTCTGCAGCGCCTTCAATTCCTTTTTTGGTTATTGAAATCAGATATTCCTTATAAAACCCAAAATCTACATATAAATTCAAAAGTTCTTTATAAAGTGAGCTTCCATTGGCCTTTGCTTGAGCAGCAATTTCGCAGACCAATAAAGTTGCGGCTACGGCATCTTTGTCGCGAACAGCATCGCCGACCATAAATCCGAAACTTTCTTCGCCACCGCCGATAAATTTCAGCTCTGGAAAATCCTTGATCATTTTGGCAATCCATTTAAATCCGGTCAGGCCGATTTTACATTCTACATCATAAGCTGTGGCCAATTCCATCATCATTGGCGTAGAAACAATAGTCGATCCGATGAATTCTTTTCCAGTAATCTTGCCTGCTTTTTGCCATTGCTCCAATAAAAATGCAGTCATCAAGACCATTGTCTGGTTTCCATTTAGTAAAATCATCTTGCCGTCATTGTCTCTGACAGCTACGCCAAGACGGTCAGAATCAGGGTCTGTACCTACAACAATATCTGCATTTAATTTTTCTGCCAACGCCAACGCCATAGTTAAGGCTTCTGGTTCTTCTGGGTTTGGAGATTTTACGGTAGGAAAGTTTCCATCAGGCACAGCCTGTTCTGGAACAATATTGACATTTGTATAGCCGGCTTTTGACAAAACTTCAGGAATTGATTTTATAGAAGTTCCGTGAAGTGAAGTATAGACTACATTTAGATTTTTCTTGGCCTCAGGAGGAGTGTTGAAACTTGCGTTTTCAATGGTTGACTTCACAAAAGCTTCGTCTATTTTTTTGTCGATATACTCGATTAGGCTCTCGTTAGCCTTAAAATTGATCTGGTCATATCCTAAAGCTTCAATGATTTGTATGATTTCGGCATCTTGCGGCGGAACTAATTGGCCTCCGTCTTGCCAATAGACCTTGTATCCGTTGTATTCAGGTGGATTGTGCGAAGCAGTCAGGACAATTCCTGCATGGCATTTCAGGTATTTTAGTGCAAATGACAATTCTGGAGTAGGACGCATTTCAGAAAACAAATACACTTTGATTCCATTCGCAGAAAAAACATCAGCGACTACTTTTGCAAGCGTATCGCTGTTGCGGCGGCAATCGTAAGCAATAGCCACTTTTAACTGCTCGTTTGGGAATGCCTTTTTCATGTAATTAGAAATTCCCTGCGTGTTTTTGCCAAGCGTATATTTGTTGATGCGGTTGGTCCCGACGCCCATGATTCCTCTCATGCCGCCAGTTCCAAATTCAAGGTTTTTGTAGAAACTTTCTTCTAATTCTTTTGGAGAAGAAGTCATCATTTCTGTGATTTCCTTATGTGTTTTTTCGTCAAAAACAGGCGAAAGCCAGATGTTTACTTTGTCTAATATATTTTTTTCGATGTGCATTCGGGATTTAAAATTTAAAATTCAACTTTAAATTTAAAGATTTATTTCTTTAGAAACCTTATAACGTTCCTCGTTATTTTTGGTTCTTAGTATTATTTCGCCTAAAAAGCCGGCTAAGAACAGCTGTGTTCCGATAATCATGGTAGTCAAGGCGATATAAAACCAAGGATTGTCCGTAATTAATATGGTAGATTGTTTGTCATAAAGCCTGTAAAGCTTCATGAAACCGATATATCCGGCTGATAAAAAGCCAATCAAGAACATTACGACGCCCCATGCTCCAAACAAGTGCATCGGTCTTTTTCCGAATCGGGAAAGAAACCAGATCGTGATGAGGTCTAAGAAACCGTTGATGAAGCGCTCCATGCCAAATTTCGTGGAACCGTATTTTCGAGCCTGGTGTACTACGACTTTTTCGCCGATTTTAGCGAATCCGGCATTTTTTGCCAAAACGGGGATGTAGCGATGCATCTCGCCAGAAACTTCAATATTTTTGACGACTACTTTTTTGTAAGCTTTCAATCCGCAGTTAAAATCATTCAGTGCTACGCCAGAGGTTTTTCGGGCGGCCCAATTGAATAATTTGGAAGGAAGGTTCTTAGAAACGACAGAATCGAAACGCTTTTTCTTCCAGCCAGAAACCAAATCGTATTTCTGGTCGATAATCATCGAGTATAATTCAGGAATCTCATCCGGACTGTCTTGTAAGTCAGCGTCCATCGTGATGATAACATCGCCTTGTGCTTTTGCAAAACCGGCGTGCAAAGCCTGGGATTTTCCGTAATTCCGCAAAAAACGGATTCCTTTTATGTTTTGGTTTTCTTTTGACAGTTCCTCAATAATTGGCCATGAATTATCGGTACTGCCATCATCAATAAAAATGACTTCGTAGGAAAAATTGTTAGCAGTCATGACCTTTTCGATCCACTGCTGTAATTCTTTTAAAGATTCTTCTTCGTTGAGAAGAGGGATAATAATGGATAGATTCATTTATTAGTAACCTTGCGGCTTGTCATTTTTTAGAATTGCACTAATTATAAGTGAATAAATTAAGCCAAGAAAAGCATACATGGCTACTGTAAAAGGGGCAACAATATACGGTTTAGTGAATTTTTCCATCATTGAAATCGACATGTCTAGTTGCTCTTGAGTCATGTTGGGATTTTTTTCAACCATCACTTCTCTTGTTTTTTCTAAGATTTCTTGTCCGTATTCTGGGAATATCAGAAAAAAGATAATCATAAATACTGCTGATAGTAAACCTGCTATTGTAGTTACTGAAACTCCTGCTTTTAATCCTTGACCAAAAGAAAGGAAGCCGTTATTGATGTTCTTTTTGAAATTATTTATTGCTAAACTTATAAATAAAATAGGCAGGACCAAATAATTCAATAGGTTGATTATTAATCCCAGAGTTTGATTTTTTATTAGATCTAGTCCCATTACATAAGGAATCACAAATTCTAAAATTATAATTACTCCAAAAAATAATCCATATTGAACTGCCGATTTAGCAGGAGATGTAATTTCGCTCATTTTTTCTCTATTTAAGAATTAATCTACAAATATAAGAAATCCGCATTTACACTACGCTAAAAATCAATTCATAATACTAGAAAAAAAAGAGAAGGAAAGATTTGTTTATTGAAAAATAATTGTAAATTTGCAGACTCAAAATAATAAAAGTTTAAAAACTAAAAAGTTATAAGGAGTTTATACCTTTTCAATATGAAAAGCTTCAAGACAAATTATAATTAAATCGAATAAAAATCAAATAAGATGAAAAAAGGAATTCACCCAGAGAATTACAGATTAGTTGCTTTTAAAGACATGTCTAACGAAGATGTTTTTATCACTAAATCTACAGCTGAAACAAAAGAAACAATCATTCACGAAGGAGTTGAATATCCGGTTGTAAAAATGGAGATCTCAAGAACATCTCACCCTTTCTACACAGGTAAGTCTAAATTGATTGATACTGCAGGACGTATCGACAAATTCAAAACGAAATACGCTAAACACGCAAAATAATTTTTGCTTGTTTCAAAATAAGAAAAAGCCTTCCATATCGGGAGGCTTTTTTATTTGCAATTTATTCTTTTTACTTTGTAACTTTGGGGAGTTAAGGTTCTAAGAGACTAAGATTTTAAGGAGCAAAGTTCCTAAGGCCTTGAGTTCCTAAGTCTAAAATCAGAAATCCAAAATCACAGATTTAAAATTATCAACTAAATAACTATCAACTATAAACTAAACAAGATGAACTACATACTTTTTGACGGAACCGTTCGAAGCGCCTTATTGCCTTTTACATTTACCCGCCCTGTTGCTGATATTCGTGTAGGGATTCTGACCATTCGTGAAAAGTGGGAAAAATACCTTGGCTATACGACCACGAGCCTGACGGAAGAATACTTGATGGAAAAATTTCCGATGGTAGAAATGGAGGAAAACATCATGATCAATGCCTCTTTTCTTCCTAATGAAGTTTTGGCTGAAATGGTAAAGTCGTTAGAGAAAAATCAAGCTATTTTTAAAGGAGAAGAAGTAATTGCTTTTTTTTCCGAAGACAGCCAAGAAGAAGTTGATTTTGATAATTACGAAATAATAGAATACAACGATGATTGTCTTACAATCGAGCATACTTGGGATATTTTCAAGAAAAATGATACCGCAATCCGTGAGGATTTTGAACTGCTGACAGAAGATAGAGTTTCACAGCCTATTCCAAAAAGCGTCAATGTAATTTCGCCAGAAAATATCTTTATTGAAGAAGGAGCCAAGCTTGAATTTGTCACTCTAAATGCTTCTACAGGACCGATTTATATCGGAAAGAACTCTGAAATCATGGAAGGTTCTGTAATCAGAGGACCGTTTGCCTTGTGTGAAGGAGCTCAGGTAAAGCTAGCTTCTAAAGTATATGGAGCTACAACTGTAGGACCGTTTTCAAGAATTGGCGGAGAAGTCAGCAATTCGGTTCTTTTTGCATATTCTAACAAAGGACATGATGGATTCTTAGGGAATTCTGTCTTGGGAGAATGGTGTAATATAGGAGCTGATAGTAATAACTCCAATCTTAAGAATAATTATGAGGAAGTGAAATTGTGGAGCTACGAAACAGAAGGTTTTGCAAGAACTGGCTTGCAGTTTTGCGGACTGATGATGGGCGACCATAGCAAATGCGGAATTAATACCATGTTTAATACAGGAACAGTTGTCGGCGTGAGCGCTAATATTTTCGGCAGTGGTTTTCCAAGGAACTTTGTGCCGAGTTTTTCTTGGGGCGGAGCTTCAGGATTTACGACCTATATTACCAAAAAGGCCTTTGAGACCGCCAAAATAGTGATGTCCAGACGGAATGTTGAGTTTGATGAAAAAGAGGCTAAGATTTTGGAGCATGTTTTTGAAGAAACTAAAAAATGGAGAAAAGACTAAAAAAAGCCGCTAAATACTGTTTAGCGGCTTTTTTTAAATAATTTCACAAGGGATTTGTGATTATGCTTTTATATTTCCTAAAATAAGAGAAAAGAGGATATATTTGTAAAAAGTGTTTTTTTACGGAAAACCTCAATTTAGAATAGGCCAAATGAAAATCTGTCGCCACTATATCTGTTTACTGCTTGCCACGGCAATTTGCTTATGGGGAAATAGGGCCTATAGTCAATCTTCGGCTCAAAATGAAGCTCTACTGGATAAGGCGTATGAGCTGGTGAATTCGAGTCCGGACGAAGCTTTAAAAATTGGCGAATACCTACTCAGGAATACACAATCCGATGCTCAAAAAACAAAATTTTACCTGCTGATGGCCGAAAGCTATTGGGCAAAAGGCGACTATAACAATTCAGTCATTAACGCATTTGAAGCAGGAAAATACTCGGATAATGCAGGAAAAGATGAAACGATCAAAATATTACTCTTCAAAGCACAGTTATTAAAAACATTGTATCTTGACAATCAGGCAAAAAAATGTCTTGAAGAAGCTTCCAGAATTATCCCCAATTTAAAATCAAAAGAAGAGAAAGGCTTTTTTGAAGCCAAGATACTGATCTGCAATTCCGGGATGTACCTCGACAGGCAGGGCTACCAAAAAGCACTCGAGCAGCTACACAAAGTCGGGAGCAAATACAAATCCGTTTTAGAGAAAGATAGTTCCTTGCAACAAGACTTTACTATTGCAAAAGGAAAAGCGTATGTCGGTCTGGCCGAATTAGATTCGGCATCGTATTATCTAAAAAGAGCGCAGCAATTGCCAAACAAAGTAGCAAATCCCAATCTTCTAAATGCAATAACAATACTCAATGAACTGAGTCTTGTCTATTTTCAAGAAAAGCAGCACGCAAGAGCTATCGATACGTTGATGCAATCTATGAAAATGGCAAAAAAACTGCGTAATGATGCTCTTCTCAAAGTAATAGACAGGCAGCTGAGCATTAATTATCTGGCCCTGAATGATAAAGAAAATCATCAGTTAACGGATAATGAATTCCTGAAATTGCATAGCTATGTAGAGAATACTGAGCAAGAAGCTGTCAATTCGGCTTATAATTTGATCAGTCAAGAACAGGAAGCCGAATTTCAAAAAGCAAAGAATCGACATGCAGATTATTTTTATGTGACTATAGGTATCTTCATTTTTGTTTTGATTGCTGGGTTTTTACTTTGGCTGAAGGGCAACATAACGAAAAAACGTTTAAAAGAAATCATCAGCTACCTAGAAATAAGCACGAATAATACAGTCAAGCTCCATCCGGAGAAGAAAGAAACGAACAAAAAAATTGCCATTCCGGCGGAGACTGAACAGATTATACTGGCGAAATTAAAACGTTTCGAGAATTCCGTCAGATACACCAATAAAGAAATGTCGCTCGCTGTCTTGGCAGGACAATTTGATACGAATACCAAATATTTGTCGGAGATAATTAACAAACATTACCAAGACAATTTCAATACGTATATCAACAAACTGCGTATCAATTTTATTATCGAAAAGCTGAAAGAAGACCCAAATTACATGCACTATAAAATCAGCTATTTAGCTGAAAAGAGCGGTTTTTCATCCCATAGCAGTTTTGCTACGGTATTTAAATCAATCACAGGAATAGCACCGGGAACTTTTATCGAGCTCCTAAAAGAAGAAACAGAAGCCAAAAAACAAGAAAAAATAAATAGCCATGCATAACCGCTACTCTTTTTTTACCTTTCTTGTAAGCATGGTTGCGCTATGCTGTACTACAGTTATGGCGCAGACCAAAAACATAGACAGCATCGTCAAGGCCAGTACTTTGGAAATCTATGAAAATCCTGATAAGGCGCTGTTGGTCGGTAAATCGATTATAGCCAATTCTAAAGACGATGTCAAGACGAAGATAAAAGGGCTGATGTTGGTTGCCGATGCTTATTCTTCAAAAAGAGACTATCAGAAATCATTAGAATATGTAATCCAGGCAAACCATCTGTCCGGCCAGATTGACGACCCGATCTTGAAAATTAAGATTGTCAATAAAATGGCAATCCAATACCAGCAGCTGATGATTTATGATGAGGCCATACAATACCTGAATGAAGCGGAAAAGTTATGTCTGGCTTATCCCGTTAAAGACTCGGTGCGGCTGCATCTTGGAAGAAATTATATCGTGAGAGGATTTATTTATAAAGAAAAACTGAATTGCGATATTGCCATTAATTTTTTTAATAAAGGGATAGCGGAACTTGCTAATGTGAAGAATTCCATAGTAAATGCCAATTTAAGCATCGCCAATTATAACAAAGGAAACTGCTATATTCTGCTATCAGACAATGAAGCCGCGAAGAAAAGCTTTTTAGAAGCTATTGTAATCGCAAAAGGCATAAAAGCTAAAAGTCTTCAGGCCTTCGCTCAAAAAGGCTTGGCAGAAGTCTATACTTTAGAAGGTAGGTATAGAGATGCCATAAAAGAACTTGAAGAAGCGCACAAAATATCACATGACGTCGGAGATTTAGTCCTAAACAGAGGAATCTATAATGGTCTTGTAGAAAATTATCTGGCGGTTAATGATTGGGAAAACTACAAGATATTTCATGCTCGTTATTTAGAGACACAATTAAAGGTAAAAGAATCAGAACGAAAATCCATCAATAATCTAATTACTGAAGGATATAAAACTCAAAATAAAAACCTTAAAACAGAAATTTATAAATACAATTATTATATCCTAACAACTTTAATAGTAATAATATTGGTTGTTATATTTTTTGCTATTTTATATAAAAAAAACAAAAAAAATATACTAAAATTAAACAAGATTATCGAAAATCTTCAAAATACCAAATCAAAATCGGTATAGAAAAATTAAATCGCATTTTATATTTAATTAATTGATTTATAAGTTTTTATAAGTTTTTTTGCTCTTTCAAATTTCGGTAAATAGCAAAGACATTTTTCAAAATAGTTAATTGGAGTCCTTATTTTTATGACGAAACACTAACTGAAAAATGTAATGACTTATGAGAAAAGAATTACTATTTACCTCGATAATATGTCAGCTTCTATTGCTGATTAATCGTTATCGATCCTATTCTAAAATTCAGAATTGGCTAATACATAATAGTATTAGAAAAAGAACCATTATCCCCTTGCTTTTATTCTTTATGTCGATGGGCAGCTATGCTCAAATGGCTACAGAGACATTCGAAAGCGGCATGCCTATTCCACCATGGCAATCTTTTAGGGTCAACGGTACATTAAATTGGGGCATTACCTCAGATAGCTATCAAGGAACTAAAGCCGCTTTTATAGACCCAAGCTCAGAAAATATCGGAGCTGGTACTACGGCGCAATATTTTTTAGCGACTCCACCTGTTCCAATTCCTGAACATGGAGAGATACGTTTTTTTACAAAACAATCGAGCGCCGCAAATAATGGGGCAATCTATCAGATCAGGTTATCCACGGCGTCTCAAAATGATCCCGCTGGATATTCGGTAGTATTAAAATCATGGACGGAAGCGGATCTTAATGTTGGTTCGCAGACTGCCTACGAAGAAAAAATAGTCGAAATCCCTTCAGATGTTCCTGTCGGGCTGCCCGTATACATTGCATTTGTAGTCATAAATACGCAAACAGGAGCAACACCTAGTGGTGATGCCTGGTTTATAGATAACGTGAGAGTAATCGAATCGTGCCTAAAAGTAAACCAGACCGATTTTTCGGCAAGCAATGTCACAGCCAGAAGCGCAGACTTATCATGGACACATCCGACGGCTACCGATTTTGAAATCCAAGTTGTGTTGCAAGGAACTACTCCTGCAGCTTCTGGTGTAAGCGTTTTGAATTCTTATTCGCCGCCTTCTCTTGCTCCTGATACTTCGTATGATGTCTATATCAAGGCTGTTTGTGATGCCAATACGGCAAGCTTTTGGGCCGGACCTTTTAATTTCAGGACGAAAAAGCTAGGGCTGTCTTGCACCGATCCGATTGTGATTCCTGTTACGACAACACCTTATGTGTTTTCAAGCAACCTAAATCTTTTTGCAGATAATCCGACAAGTTATACGACTCAAGGTACAGGCTGTTTGTCTCCTTCAACAACAGGAAACTTCCTTAACGGATCAAAAGCTTTCTTTTCGTATACGCCTACGCAGAGTGGATTGGTTAATATAAAGCAGATGACACTTCCATTTTCGCCAGGCTCTGGATGTTTCGGTAATGCAATTACAGGAGTATTTGTCTATGAAGATTGTGCCGATGTAGGTGTAAGCTGTATCGCAGGATTGAATACTACCGAAACAAATGTTCCCAAATATATTTCTAATTTATATGTAGAAGCTGGGCATACGTATATTATCGTGATATCGACAACATTCGATTCAGATGCAAGTGTATGCTTCACTTTCGAATTGAGTTTTGCTACCTGTGCACCACCTGCTACATTTACGCTTGAAGACCTGACAACAGATAGTGTTTCGGTATCTTGGGATAATGTAGGTAATTTGGCAAACTCATGGGAATATGTGGTACGAGATGTAGGAGCAGGTATTCCAACTGGTTCGGGAACGTCGACGAATACCAATATTGATAATCTGATAAATAGCGGATTAGCTGCAGGGACATCGTATGATTTGTACGTCCGTTCTGTATGCGGTGGAGTTCCAAGCAATTGGAGTAATCCGTATCGATTTGCTACTCAATGTTTGTTCAATACTCCGTATGTTGAACCATTTACTGGAGCTAGAGCAGCTAGTCCAGTGCCATGTTGGATTCCTTTAGATATCAATAACGATGGCAGCAAGTGGACAGGATCGTTCGATAATATTAGGCTAAGAGCAGGTGACAGACAAGGAGAAAACAATGATATGATGATTTCTCCTATCATTAACCTTGGCACAACTCCTAAAAGACTTAAGTTTAAATATTCAACTTCAGGTGGGGCGGTACGCTTTTCTGTGGTTTTATCTACTTCAGGAATAGCGCAAGGAGATTTTGCCACGGTATTATTACCTTCGCAAATAATCGATACGGATGATGATCAACTGGAAAAAAACATCAATATACCAGAATCGATAACAGGAAATATAAATTTTGCATTTTATGTTCACCCAGAAGCAGGAGAAACGGCATATAACTTTTTTATAGATGATGTTGTAGTAGAAGACAAGCCTGAATGCTCGGATCCTATCCTTCTAGTAGCAGAAAATATTACTACAACTACAGCTGATCTTTCATGGACTGCTGGCGATGCAGAAACACAATGGCAGATAGTAGTACAGCGAAAAGACACAGGAATACCAACTGGAACAGGAGAACTTATCGATGATCCTGAATATACAGCCGACAATCTTACTCACGCAACACAATATGAATATTACGTAAGAGCGTATTGTTCATCAACACAGCAAAGCGATTGGGCCGGACCATTTTATTTCACTACTGTATGTGGTGTTTTTGATACACCTTTTTACGAGAGCTTTGATATTGCTGATGCAAATGCCCATAGATCATGCTGGAGTTTTAATGATGCCAATTCAGACGGTACGACATGGCGATTGGATGATACTTGGGCAGCAATCCAAGGTAGAAGATTTCCATTTCCAACCACATCATACAATGACTTGCTCATTTCTCCAGTTGTAAATGTTATAGGTACAAAAGTCTTAAAATTCAAATATAGAGCAGCTTTGAGTCCGCTATATCCAAATCCGAGATATGGAGTAGAGGTCTTAATGTCTACTACCAACACTGATCCGGCAAGCTTTAGCGTAGTCATGCCGTTGATGGAATTTACAAATACCGATTTCATCGAAAAATCAATTTATATTAATGCTAATGGCCCTGTATATATTGCCTTCAGGGTACCGCCTTCCTTCTCAACAGCAGGAGGAACGTCAATCATGCACATCGATGACGTAAAAATTGATCAAGCTCCAGCTTGTCCCGCACCAGAGAGTTTAAATGCTGCAAATATTACGCAAAACTCAGCTACTTTATTATGGGCTCGAGGTTACCAAGAAACCCAATGGCAAGTTGTATTGCAGGAGGCTGGTTTAGGTATTCCGACTAGTAGCGGGACTTTGTCTAATACTAATACAGCTTATACAACTGGTGCGATACTACAACCAAACACACAATATGAATATTATGTAAGGGCGTATTGCAGTACTACTGAACAAAGCGAATGGGTAGGACCATTCCGATTTACTACATTATGTAATGCCTTTACAACACCATTTGTTGAGACATTCAACCCAGGTTCTGCATCAGAAGAATGCTGGAGAGTTGTCAATGGCAATGCCGATACTTTTGCCTGGAATCTTCATAATACGCTAAATCCATACGAAGGACAACATACGGCAATGATGTTTACTGGATCTAACGGTAACAATAATGACTGGCTTATTTCGCCTATGATAACTGTAAGAGCGGGCCAACGCTTGCGCTATTATTACAGAACGTTGTCTGGTGGAGATTTTAGAGAAGATCTTGAAGTAAGACTGTCTACTGCTGGGACAGAACCTAATCAGTTTACGACAGTATTATACGAAATTGAAAATGATGACGAGCCACCTCTCAATAATTCGGAGTGGAAAGAAAAAATAATAAATATCCCTGCTGGTATTACAGGTAACATTAATATTGCATGGCACATTCCGTTAAAGGATCCAAATCCTTGGGGCTTCAGAGGACAATTGTTAGCCATTGACAACGTAATTATAGAAGACATCCCAGCATGTCCAGCTCCTAATAACCTTACAGTAAGTGATATTATTGATACAAGTGCTAAAATTTCATGGGAATCTAACGGTACAGAAGCTTCATGGGATGTATATGTACAGCCAGTAGAATTGCCGACTCCTGTTGGTGATGGCGATGCACAATATCTGCATAATACTACTTCAAATCCATATACGGTAAACGGTCTTACGCCTGCTATACGATATGAATATTATGTAAGAGCAGTATGTAGTGCTTCAGAGAAAAGCGAATGGGTTGGGCCATTTGAATTCAATACTCGTTGCAGTTTTGAAAACCTTTGTGAATATACAATTACCCTAATTAGTGGAGCTACAGGAGATCCAGGAGGAATAAACCTAGTACAGAACGGAGTAACAATACAAACAATGGAATTCCCAACTGGACCGTGGGGCGAAATTCCAGCTCCGGTAGATTTTACGGTATTCTTATGCACAGGAGTAGAGTTTTCATTATGGAATATTGGTGGCAATGAATGGCAATTTACTGATGCCCGTGTAGAAATTAAAGATGCCTCTGGAAACCAAGTTTGGATTGGTGGCATCGGACTTTCAAATTCAAGAATATATACAGGAGTTGCAACATGCGGCGCAGTTACTTGTCCGCAACCAACGAACCTTGCAGTCAACCAGACAGGAACACTTTCTTGGACTGCTGGTGGTACAGAAACACAATGGGAAGTAAGCATACAGCCATTGGATAATAATACCCTGCCTCAATCAGGTTCGATTGTCACTACGACTTCTTATACGCCGCAAGCTTCTGACTTTGCTGATTTGAAAGCAGGAACTTATGAATTCTTTGTAAGGGCTGTCTGCGGTACCAATGATAAGAGCTATTGGTCAGGTCCTCGTAAGTTTGTAAGAAATGATGATGCTTCCAAAGCAGTTGTTATCCCTGTAAACGCAAGTGTTACCTGCGAACAAGCGGCTACAAAAGCTAGTTTTATAGGAGCAACGGCTTCAACTGAACCAATTGCCTGTACAGGAGTCAATAATGGAGACATTTGGTTTGAGTTTGTGGCTACCTCAAAAGTACATGTACTGGAATTGGGCAATTTCTCTGCAAGAGGAAGGTATCAAGATGGCTACACGCCAGATATAGTTGCACCAGCTATTACCTTGACGCTATACAAAGTCAACGGCACATCCTTACAGCAGCTGGCATGTACTTATAACAATGCAATTGTAATGTCGTATATGGCAGAAGTAGAACCAGGAGCTACCTATAAGGTAAGAATGACGCTGAACGATACAGCTCCTAATATCTGTACATTTGATATTTGTGTCACTACACCTCAGGAGCTTTGTACCTTAGATATCGTGAATGGTAGCTTTGAAAGACCAGAAGCTGATTTCGGAATAGGCAACTTCTATTCACAGAATATAGTTCCGGGATGGAGAAGCAATTTTACAGAAGAAGATACAGAACTCTATACTGAATTTTTCTTCGGAAATGCAACAGGAATAGACGGTTATATGCCTTACGAAGGTGGTCAGGTCATCCAAGTATTGGAGCCTGATTCGGAGGAACCTACGGATCCTAATGACCTGATAAATGTTAAAGGAACATACCAAGATCTTGACAGTTCAGAGATTACGCAGTTTAAATATAGTTATGCCCATTCTGCAAGAGGTAGCAACAGTTCTTTACAATTGCTTGCAGGTCCGCCTTCAGGTCCGTTTGTATTGGTTGAAGACCATTTAGGTACGCTTTCATGGAATTTTTATGAAGGAACCTATGATGTTCCTGCTGGCCAAGAAGTAACGCGATTTGTTTTCAGGTCAAAAGATAATGCGATTGGAAATATTTTAGATGCCGTTAGTATTGTTGCAAACACCGATATAGAAACCGAATCTGTTACACTTGCCTGCCATGAAACTTCTACATTATTAGAGGCACAAGGCGTTGGTTCATGGTCTGCAGCTGAAAACAATCCTGCACAAGCGATTATCGAAAGCCCGAACAATAAGTCAACAACAATTTCAGGATTTAATACGCCTGGAACCTATACATTCTATTGGAAAACAAGATATTGTGATAAAAGCATAACGGTTACTTATAACGGATTCAGCGACGTACCAACAGTCGTAAGTCCAGTCGAGTATTGCCTAAACGCTGTTTCTCAGCCATTGACTGCTACGCCGACAGAAAACTATACATTAAAATGGTATACAGATGAAGTAGGCGGAACAGGTACTTTAACGGCCCCTACGCCAGAAACAGATGCTGTTGGAACAACGACCTATTATGTGAGCAATGTTGATACTAACGGTTGTGAAGGACCTAGAGTAGCAATTAATGTAACGGTAAGCGAAAGAACGGCTGCTGAAGTCGGATTCTTATATGATGACACAAACTATTGTATTCTTGGAGCCAATCCGATTATTACTTTGAATCCAGGTTTTACAACAGGAGGAACTTTCGACGCTAGGCCAGAGGGATTAAGTATCAATACGACAACAGGAGAAATAAACCTGAGCGCAAGTACATCAGGAACGTACAGTGTTAAATACGCTATCGGAATGATAGGCTGTACAGATGCTGGAGAAAACACAGTCTCTGTTACGATTGAACCAGCTATAGCTCCCGTAGTTGATTTTACATACCAAACACCAGTATGTTTGAACAATACAAATCTTTTGCCTGCATTGGGTACAGGTTTTACTGCAGGAGGTACATTCGGATCGGAAACACTTTCTGTAAACCCACTGACAGGAGAAATCGATATGACAACAGCAACAGCTGGAAACCATACTATAACTTATAACTTGAATTCAGATACCGCTACGTGTACAGATGCAGGAAACAGTAGTTTCCAAGTACAGATAGACCAGAATACAGTGCCAGTGACAAACTTTACCTATCAAGCTTCGTATTGCAAAGCCGAAGCGAATCCACTGCCAACCTTGGCTCAGGATTTCTATGTAGGAGGTGCTTTTGAGGCTACTGGAAGCTTGGTTATAAATACGACTACTGGAGAGATTGATTTGGCAAATAGCCCAGCAGGAGCGTATAGCATCACATACAATGTTACGCCATCAGGCTGTAATACAGGCGGAAGCCATACACAAAGCATTACGATAAATGCTTTAGTGGCGCCGCAAGTAACATTCAGCTATGATAATGCTTGTATCAATTCAACTGCAAATCCGTTGCCGATATTGCCAACAGGATTCAGTACAGGAGGTACATTTGCTTCGACTACAATTACGGTAAACCCAACAACTGGTGAGATCAGCCTTGCTGGAGCTACAGAAGGAACACATCAGATTGTATATACGTTAGCTCAGAATACGGCAACTTGTACAGAAGAAGGAGAATTCACAGCAACTATTGTATTAACGAGCGGAATCACTCCAGTGACAGGCTTTACATATAACGAAACCTATTGCTCTAGTAATAGTAATGATTTGCCAGAACTGGCGCCAGGATTTACTTCAGGAGGTGTTTTTAGAGCCCCATCAGGATTAGTAATCAATGCCGTTACAGGAGAAATTTCGATTTCACAAAGTACGACTGGAATCTATCAGATTACGTATGAAATAGCATCAAATACAGCTACTTGTAATCTTGGTGGTAGCAGTAATTTTACGATTACGATTACCGAAAATATCCAAGCCGAAGTAACTAAAGAATGCGTAGATCAAGTATTGTGGCTTACTGCAGTGCCTGTAAACGGTTCTTTCAATCCAGATACGGCAAGTTATACATGGAAAGATGGTAACGGACTTACGGTAGGCGGAAATTCAGACAGATTTAACGTAAACGAATATATCGAACAGCATCCAAATGCAACGATGCCGATGGAATTTACAGTAGCTGTAACATCGGGTTCTTGCTCAAATACAGCTAGTCTTACGGTTGATGGTACTTCATGCAAGCTGATACCAAAAGGAATCTCTCCTAATAACGACACCTTCAACGACAGTTTTGACTTGAGCGGAATGGGAGTGAGACATATCAGCATCTTCAATAGATACGGTAAAGAAGTCTACAAGTTTAAAGGAAACTATACCAACGAATGGCATGGCCAAAGCAGTGATGGAAAAGAACTGCCAGACGCGACCTATTTCTATAGCATCTCAAAACAAGACGGAACTACCGTAACAGGATGGGTTTATATCAATAGAGAATATTAATAATCATAAAAAGTAATGACAGTGCTGCCTGTCTGAAGATGGGTAGCCTGTTATATCAAAGAAAAATATAGAGAAACATGAAAAAAATATATTTTACATTAGCCTTTGCGTTTATGATTATGATAGACGCCCAGGCACAGCAGGATCCTCATTACACGCAGTACATGTATAACATGAACGTAATGAATCCAGCCTATGCAGGTTCTAAAGAAAATCTCGCCATCGGATTGCTATACCGCGCCCAGTGGGTAGATATCGAAGGAGCACCAAAAACAGGAACCTTATCCGTTCACAGTCCTGTCGGAAGAAACGTAGGATTAGGCCTTTCCGCAATTACGGACAAGATCGGTCCTGTAGAAGAAAATAACGTTTATGCAGACTTCTCCTATACGTTAAACTTAGGAGGCGAGCACCGTCTTGCTTTAGGAATAAAAGCTGGAGCCACATTCCATAAAGTTGGATTGTTCAGTGATATCGGTAACGGCCATGTGCCAGATATAAATGACCCAGCCTTTAGGGAAAATTCAAGCAATACCTTTCTAAATTTAGGAACAGGTTTCTTTTATTATACCCAGAAATACTATCTTGCACTTTCGGTACCGAACATGTTGAAAAGCAAGCACCTGGATGTAAAAGACGATGGCAGAGAATATGAATTTGGTTCAGAAACACAGCATTATTTCTTGACGGGAGGTTATGTGTTTGATTTATCAGAAAACACAAAATTCAAACCGTCATTCATGCTGAAATCTGCTTTTGAAGCACCGACATCCCTTGATGTTTCTGCAAACATGATGTTCTATGACCGTTTTGAAATCGGAGCGACCTATCGTCTGGACGATTCATTTGGAGGGATGGTCAATTATGCCATAACGCCAAATATCCGAATCGGTTATGCTTATGACCATATCATTTCAGACTTGAAGGTAACGACCCAGGCATCGCATGAGATAATGCTATTGTTTGATTTGAATTTCCCGAAAAAAGTATCCGTTTCACCAAGATATTTCTAACCTAAAAGAGCATAAAAATGAAAAAAATATACATTGCCGCAGGTTTGTTTTTAACTCTTATGTCGAGCTATGGGCAGAATAAAAGTTCCGAAAAAGCAGACAACCTATACGACAGCTATCAGTACGTAGCTGCGATAGAAGAATATCTGAAGCTGGCCGAAAGCAAGAAAGCAGATAGCCATGTCTACAAGCAGCTTGCTGACAGCTACTACAACGTTTTTAATATGGAAGAAGCCTCAAAATGGTATGCCAAGGCAGTCGCGACAAACCAAGACGCAGAAACCTATTATCGTTTTGCGCAGGCGCTGAAATCACAAGGCAAATACCAAGAAGCCAACAAGCAAATGGACAAATTTGCAAGCCTGCTTCCAAACGACCAGAGAGCAAAAGACCATAAGGCAAACCCAAATTATATTCCAAGCCTAGCCAGCAAGGACAAGTTATTCGATATAAGCGAGACGACTATCAACAGCAAAGACCAAAGCGATTTTGGAGCTGTACTCTCAAGCGATAATATCTTATACTTTGTCAGTACTCGCAATAATTCGAACAAGACAGACAAATGGGTCAAGCAGCCGTATTTAGATATTTTTCAGTCCATCCGAAATGCCGATGGTACGCTATCAGAGCTGAAAACGGTAAGCGAACTGAATACCAGTTTTCATGATGGGCCTGTAACCGTGAGCGCTGACGGAAACACAATTTTCTTTGCAAGAGATGGTCTGAATGACGGAAATTTCGACAAAGACAAAAAAAATAATGTAAAAATCGGTCAGCAAGGAATATACAAAGCAACTAAAGTTGACGGGAAATGGACCAACATCCAAGCCCTGCCATTCAACAGCAAAAATTACTCTGTAACGCACCCGAGCTTGAGCGAAGATGGAAAGACACTCTATTTTACATCTAATATGCCAGGAGGACACGGCGATTCAGATATATGGAAAGTAACCGTCGACGGAAACAATTATGGCAAGCCGCAAAATTTAGGTTCGAATGTGAATACAGCTGGAAAAGAAGGTTTCCCTTTTATCAGCGACAATACGGTGCTTTATTTCGCTTCAAGCGGAAAACAAGGCTTTGGTGGATTGGATGTTTTTAAAGCTGATATCGCTAAAAACGAAGAAGCCGTCAACGTCGGAAAACCGGTCAACAGTGAAAAAGATGATTTTTCATTCAGCTTTAATACCAATAAAAATGAAGGCTATTTTTCATCCAACAGAAACGGCGTAGACAATATCATCAAGGCAGTTCCAGTTTGCAGGGTAGAAGCCATAGCTGTAGTGAAGGACCGTAAGACGGGCCAATTGCTGCCTGATGCCAGCGTTGCTATTTTGGACAACAAGCGTAATATAATTGCGACCAAGCAAAGTAATTCCAAAGGAGAAGTCTCCTTTGATGTCGAATGCGATACCGACTATGTTTTCCAAGTTTCCAAAAAAGACTATGAGCCTGGGACTTATACGATAGCCAAAGCTAAAGGAGGAAAAGCAACTGTTGAAGCAGCTCTAGAGCCAGTAGAAGTCATCATTACCGACAAAGAAGTATTGCTAAAGAACATCTATTTTGAATTCAACAAGAGCAATATTACGCAACAAGGAGCCAATGAGCTAGACAAGCTGGTTACAGTAATGAACAAATATCCATCTATGGTTATTTTTGTGAAATCCCATACAGACAATAAAGGTAGCGTTGCTTATAATCTGAAGCTTTCAGACCAAAGAGCACAAGCTACTGTCCAATATTTGGTTTCTAAAGGAATCGCCAAGGAACGTCTTTCAGGAAAAGGCTTTGGTAGTTCAGAGCCAAAAATCGACTGTAAGGCCGATTGTTCTGATGAACAGAATGCACAAAACAGACGTTCTGAATTTATGATTATCAAAAAGTAAGGCAAAACAGTCTTAAAAAGAAATACAAATTCTCTGGCAGCTAATCTTTTGAAATACAAAGATTAGCTGTTGGGTTTTTCAAAAAATTGCACCATTTAAAGATGAAAAAGTTTCTGATTATAGGTCTTTTAGTAATTTTCAGCAATTACGTCAGTGCCCAAGAACCGAACGATTGCGTCAATGCTATTACAGTATGCGGTAACGGCAATTTTACGTCAAATGCAGAAGGAATAGGCAACACTCAAGAAGTGTCTGGCTGTGGCGGTCTCGAACACAATTCGATTTGGCTTAAAATTAATATTGTCCAGTCAGGAACTTTAGGGTTTAACTTAAAACCTTTGGATACTGATATTAATGTGGACTATGATTTCTGGGTCTTCGGTCCAAATAGACCCTGCTCCAATCTAGGCAGTCCCATCCGATGCGCGACAACAAATCCAGGAGAGGCTGGATTGACAAGTAACCATACAGGAATGTATGGAAGCACAACAGCTACTCAAGCAGGTCCCGGAGCTAGCGGAAATGGTTATGTGCGATGGCTGAATGTGGTAGCAGGACAATCCTATTATATTGCGATTGACAGGCCGGAAGGTGATGGTGGTTTTGAATTGGAATGGATCGGTTCGGCTATGTTAAATGGAGGCGCCTTTCCAACGCCGCCGCAAGCCAATGCAATTGGAGAAAGAAGAACCTGTAGCATTACGCCTAATGTAGGGATTTTTGACCTCAATACGTACAGAGACCTTATTAACCCTGATAGAACAAACAATACGATTACTTTTCACACGACATTAGCAAATGCTATTGATAAAATATTGCCTTTGCCAGACATAATTAGCAACACTTCTAATCCGCAACAGATTTTTGCGAGAGTGACAAATAATGCTTCCCAATGCTACAGTATTACCGATTTCAGCCTAAGAGTTTATCCTGTTCCGAATGCGACAATAACAGCATCTCCATCTTCCGCTTGTCTCGGACAAGAAGTAACATTTACAATTAATGGAATACCAAATGCGGTCATAGATTATAGAATAAATGCAGGGATTGTACAATCAGTAACCCTAGATGCAAGCGGTACCTATATTTTTTCAGGCCCCTTGACAGCAACGACTACTTATACATTGGTAGAAGGAAGGATAGTTGGCTCGGATAATACTGTTATCTGCTCACAGTCGCTTTCAAATGGAGCTACAGTTACAGAAAACGTAATAACCGCCCAGATCACGACTTCGGACACTCCGATTTGCGAGGGCATGGGCATGACTATAGACGTCCAGGGCACCCCTGGGGCCATCGTGACATACACCGACCCCTCAGGGACGCAGCAGACGCTCACCCTTGACGCTGCTGGAGCAGGCACGATAGCCA